>Ga0209824_10000083_pt1 | contig 66394 bp, 63 predicted proteins | sample VDWuncwatermetaG_FD_184124 | JGI IMG/M metagenome (GOLD analysis project Ga0209824, IMG submission 184124) | Wastewater microbial communities from Netherlands to study Microbial Dark Matter (Phase II) - VDW unchlorinated drinking water (SPAdes)... ... | reverse complement strand
ACAGGTTCAATATGTATCCTATCGTACCACCCATCCGTCCCCTCTTCAAGCCGCCCCCCCATCCTCACCCCCTTACAACCTGGCGCATGTAACCTTGGCACAACCACGCCAGACCAAGAGCCGGAGTCAGGAGTGCTATACTGATGGGATGCGTACACCCTCCCCATCATCGGTCGTGCCGACGGCATACTGGCATCGCCTCGACGATGGGCACATCCAATGTGACGTCTGTCCCCGCTTGTGCAAACTGCAAGAGGGGCAGCGCGGACTGTGCTTCGTGCGCGCCTGCGAGAACGACCAGATCGTGCTGACCACCTACGGCCGTTCCAGCGGCTTCTGTGTGGATCCGATCGAGAAAAAGCCCCTGAACCATTACCTGCCGGGCACGCCGATTCTGTCCTTCGGCACGGCGGGCTGTAACCTGTCCTGCAAGTTCTGCCAGAACTGGGACATCAGCAAGTCCCGCGAGCTTGATACCCTCGCCGACGCAGCCTCGCCGGAGAGGATTGCCCGCGCCGCCCAACAACTGGGATGCCGGAGCGTCGCGTTCACATACAACGATCCAGTGATCTTCATGGAATACGCCATGGATGTCGCACAAGCCTGCCACGAGGTCGGCATCAAGGCCGTGGCCGTCACGGCGGGCTATATGTGCGACGCGCCACGCCGGGAATTCTATCGCTACATGGACGCGGCCAACGTGGATCTCAAAGCCTTCACCGAGCAATTTTACAAGCAGATCACCATCGGGCATTTGCAACCGGTGCTGGATACCCTCCTGTACCTCAAACACGAGACGACCGTCTGGTTCGAGATCACCACGCTGTTGATTCCAGGTGAAAATGACTCAGAAAAAGAACTCGAGGAACTGACCCAGTGGGTGATGGAGCACCTTGGCCCGGACGTGCCGTTGCACTTCACCGCCTTCCACCCGGATTACAAAATGCTGGACAAGCCGTCCACACCAGCCACCACCCTCACCATGGCCCGCCGCATTGGCTTGAACAATGGGCTTCGGTATGTGTACACGGGCAACGTCCACGATATGGCCGGCGGCAGCACCTCCTGCCATGCCTGCGGGCAAACACTCATCGGCCGGGACTGGTACGTGATGACGGAATGGCATCTCACGCCCGACGGGCTATGCCTGTACTGCGGCGAGCCCTGCGCCGGTGTCTTTGAAGCCCAGCCCGGAACCTGGGGCGCCAAACGCCTGCCGGTTCGGCTCAACGAGTTAGCCCGCTAGCCCGGAAAGTCGAACTCGCGTAAGTCTATTTTCTCCCGCGCCTGTGTGATCAATCCGTGAATATCCAGCAGGGACTCGGCTTTGCGGATGTCGTCCAGCTTGGCCTGGGTGACAGGGTGCGGGGGGATGAAGAGCCGGCAGCAATCCTGATCCGGCTCGATCGAAGTCTCGTAGGTGCCAATCTGTTGCGCCTGCGCGATGATCTCGATCTTGTCCATGCCGATCAGCGGACGTAAAAATGGCAACGTCGCGGCCTCGTCCACGACCGTAATGTTGCCCGCCGTTTGCGACGCGACTTGGCCCAGGCTGTCGCCCGTCACCAGCGCCCAGCACTGATTCTCCCGCCCAATGACCTCCGCAATCCTGACCATCAATCGCCGATAGAGCACGATTCGCAAGGGCGCGGGCGCAGACAGCACAATCTGCCGCTGGATATCCCCAAACGGCACGAGATAGAGTCTGGAATGGTACTGGTGGCGGGTTAAGTGCTTGGCGAGTTCTTCCGCCTTGTCCGCCGAGGCGCGGGTGACGAAGGGGTGGCCGTGGAAATGGATAAAGACGGCTCGGCAGCCGCGTTTCATCATGCGCCAGGCGGCGACCGGCGAGTCAATGCCGCCCGACAAGAGGCAGGCCACCTTGCCGGACATGCCAACCGGCAGCCCACCGGCGCCGGGGAATCGTTCGCAATAGTAGTAGGCGTTCGCCCCCAAGATTTCGATGCCGATGGTCATCTCCGGGTTGCCCAGGCTCACGTGCGCGCCGGTGTGCGCCACGACGGCAGCGCCGACATGGCGATCCACGTCTATCGACGTCAGCGGATAGGACTTGTCGGCCCGCTTGGTCGTGACACGGAACGTGTGGAAGGGAAGGCCCTGCACGGTCTCGCAGATCGCTGTGGTCATCGTTGCAATCTCGCTCGACACGGCATGAGCCGGAGCAAAGTTGGCAAGACCGAACGTGGCGTCCAGGCGTGGCTTGATCGTGGGCCAGCGGGAAGGGTCGTCGAGTCCAATCCTGATGCGGCCGGCAAAACTCTCGACATGGCAGCGACCGATCCCTCGGAGACCGTCGCGGATATTCCGCACAAGACGATCCACCAGGAGGGGCCTGTTACGGCCCTTCAAAGCCAGTTCGTGGTAATGGGCGAGGATGTAATGCATGGGGACTCAGTGCCCCAACGATTCGAGCCAGCGTTCGCAATCTATCGCCGCCATGCAGCCGGAGCCGGCGGCGGTGACGGCCTGGCGATAACGATGATCCTGCACATCGCCCGCAGCAAAGACTCCGGGGCGCGTGGTCTGTGTGCCGTCATGGGTCGTGATATAGCCCTTCTCGTCCACCTCTAATTGGCCCACGAACAGCGTCGTATTGGGTGAATGGCCAATGGCCACGAAGACCCCATCACAGGGTTTCTCGATAACGGCATCTGTCAGATGATCGCGTAACCGGACGCCGGTGACCACGGAATCGCCCAGTATCTCCTCGACCGCCGCATTCCAGATGAAGCCGATCTTGGGGTTCGTCATGGCGCGGGTTTGCATGATCTTGGACGCGCGCAGTTGGTCTCGGCGGTGGACCACGGTGACGTGTGTGGCGAACTTTGTGAGGACCGTTGCTTCTTCCATTGCGGCATCGCCCCCGCCGATCACCACCAATGCCTTGCCACGAAAGAAGAAGCCGTCGCACGTGGCGCAGGTCGAGACGCCGTGTCCGAGGAAGCGTCGCTCGGAGGGTAGGCCCAGCATGTTTGCGGAAGCACCAGTGGCGATAATAAGGGCGCGGGTTTCGATGGTCTGCTCGCCGTTGCGCGTCAGCGTGATGGGCGAGTGATTGAGCGCCACGGTGGTCACGTCGCCGCGCAGGAATTCCGTGCCAAACCGCTCGGCCTGCGCCCGCATGTCCGTGATCAGGTCAGGCCCTAGGATGGCGTGATGAAAGCCGGGATAGTTCTCGACTTCGGTGGTCAGAGCCAGTTGCCCCCCGGCTTCGGTCCCCTCAATCACAAGCGGCGAGAGGTTCGCGCGGGCCGTATAGATCGCCGCCGTCAGCCCCGCCGGCCCCGATCCCATGATGACCACATTGCGCATGGAAGGAATTTAACACAGGCAGCGCATGAATGCACCGCGGGCAGCGTCACGCTGCGGCGGCCTCTCGGATGGCGTGGGCGACGGCGCGGTGTGCAGGTGTCCCGACGTGCGTAGACGCAGCATGAGGGTCCACCGGCCTGTAGGGAAGGAGGAACCGTTCCTTGGCTTGCAGGACGCGCATGAGGGCCGGCTCCACCTGTGTCTCGGACAAGTCTCCCTCCATGACCGCACGATAGACCGCCTCCATCGCGGCGACTTGCCGCTCATGGTCTTTGCAGATCAACAGGATGTCGGCGCCAGCCCGCACTGCGCGGATCACGGCGTCCTCAATGCCGTAGTGGTCACGGATCGCGCGCATCTCCAGATCGTCCGTGACAACCAGGCCCGTGAAGTGTAATTGCGCGCGGAGGAGGGTCGTCAGGATCGTCGCCGACAACGTCGCCGGCACATGGGCATCCAGCGCGGGATACCGGACATGCGCAGTCATGACAGCGGCCAGCCCGTTGGCCACACAATGGGCAAAGGGACGTAGTTCGATCCGGCGGAGCCGGTCAAGATCGTGCGACACCGTCGGGAGTTCGTGATGCGAATCCGCAGCGGTATCGCCATGACCGGGAAAATGCTTGCCACAGGCGAGGACGCCGTTATCCTGAAGCCCCGCGATCACCGCCAAGCCCAGCGTTTCCACCAGCAGGGGATCCGCGCCGAACGATCGGTCGCCGATGACGGGATTGGTTGGATTGCTGTGTACGTCCAACACCGGCGCCATATCCATGTTCACGCCGATCGCGCGGAGTTCCTTGGCCGTGACTTCCGCAAACGCATAGGCCAACTCGGTCGTTCCGGCTCGCCCAAGCGCCCCTTGTCCTGGAAAGACCGTGAACCCTTGAGGCAGACGCGCGACCCTGCCGCCCTCCTGATCAATCGAGACCAAGAGGGGCCTTGTGGGCGACAGCTTCTGGAGGGCGTTCGTGAGACGGGCAGCCTGTTCGGGATGCTCCAAATTACGGCTGAAGAGAATCACGCCGCCGGGATGATAGGTCGTGAAGAGGTCGCGCAGTTCTTTGGACGGCTCGGTTCCATGGAATCCGAGCATAAAGAGCTGGCCGATTTTCTCCCGCAGGGTCATGCGTGAGCCCGATTGCAGAGGAATTGAATCAACAACCGCGCCCCAATGCCCGTCGAGCCTTTCGGGAGGTAGGCCCGCTCCCGCTCACCCCAGTCCGTGCTGGCGATGTCGAGGTGCGCCCACCGAGTGTTGTCGCCTACGAATTTGCTGAGGAAGGCCGCCGCCGTAATGGTTCCACCGGGTCGTCCGCCTGTGTTCTTGACGTCGGCCACGTCGCTCTTGATCTGCTCGTAGTAGTCCTCCCACAGCGGCAGTTGCCAGGCCCGCTCGCCACACTGCTCGCCGGCCGCCTTCAACTCGCCGATTAACACCTCGTCGTTGCCCAACAACCCAATGGCGTGGGTCCCCAACGCCACAGAGCAGGCGCCGGTCAGGGTCGCAATGTCCACGACGACCTCCGGCTTGTACCGCTGGACATAGGTTAAGCCGTCGGCCAGGATCAGCCGTCCTTCAGCATCGGTATTGATCACTTCGATGGTCTTGCCGGACAGACTCGTCACAATATCACCGGGCTTCGTGGCGCGTCCCCCCGGCATGTTTTCCGTCGCCGGGATGATGGCGACGAGGTTGATCGGGAGCCGCAGACGCGAGGCGGCACGGACGGTCGCCAGCACCGCCGCGCCGCCCGTCATATCGGCCTTCATCCGTTCCATGTTATCAGCAGGCTTGAGCGAAATCCCGCCCGAATCGAATGTCACGGTCTTGCCGACGAGCGCCACCGGACGCGCGCGGCGAGGCCCGCCACGATATTCCAGAATGACGAACTTGGGCGGCTCGTGGCTGCCTTGGGCCACACCCAGGAGCGCGCCCATGCCCAACCGCTTCATGGCTGGACGGTCCAGCACCGTGACACGCACGCCACGTTCCTTGGCGACGATTTTGGCCTCCTTCGCCATGTAGGTTGGCGTGACGACATTGGCCGGATGGTTGCAGAGGTCGCGCACATAGGTCGTGGCCTCGCCGATGATTCGACCACGACTGATGCCGTCCTTGACCTGGGCTACGGCACGGGAATCACCCGCCACCACCGTCATCGCGCGAATGGCTTTGGTAAACTCATCGTGGTGTTCCGTGTAATAGGTCGTGAACCGATACAGTCCCAGCAGGGTCCCTTCCGTGAGGACCTGCGCAATGTCACGGAGGCGGCCAGCGGCAGGAACGCCGGTCATGATGTCGGCAAGATCCTGTACTGGAACGGCGACGGACTGCGCGCCCAGTTTACGAATGGCCTTGGCAGCCGTGCCGGCGGCCTGTCGAAGCTTGTCCAGTGAAACCGTCGCGCGTTTCCCCAGACCCACAAGCACCACACGCTTGGCGCGTAGCGGCTCTCCCGGCGCGACATGCAGAATGGCGACCTGGTTCAGTTGTCCCGTGAACTCGCCGCTGGCATGGAGGCCTGTCAACCGTCTGCGAAGTGTCGCATCCACGGCGGCCGCCTCGCGGCCCCATCGTCGCTCGCCCTCGCACTGCATCAGCAGAATGGCGTTGGCAGATGCCTCTTGAATAGAACCCTGTGTGGTCGTGATGTCCATGCGTCTCCTTTTATGTCCTTCTCACTGACTGTTGCCTTGTTCCGTCGTCACACGCCGCGCATTGCGGGATCCCAGATGTATTTATGCAGTTGTAGTTGGCACAGGACGGGCAGATGGTCGGCCAGTACCCATTCGGCAAGGGCCTGCGGAGGCATCTCGCCGAAGACTGGGCTGAACAAGACGGCGTGGCGATCCGCCAAGGCATAGTCACGAATCGTCGCCACGGCCCAGTCATAGTCCGCGCGATCTTTGATGACAAACTTGACTTCATCCGACGATTTGAGCTTCAGCAGATTGCTCCACAAATTGCGGTCGCTCATCCCGCTGCCCGGACATTTCAGATCCATGATAATGGTGGCGCGGGGGTCTACCGGAGCGATGTCGAATGCGCCGCTAGTCTCGATCAGAACGCGGTGCCCCCGATCAGCCAGCGCGGTCATTAACTGATGCACCTCCGGCTGAGCCAGGGGTTCGCCGCCGGTGATTTCAACCAGTGGACATCCATGTTGAGCAATGTCCTCCAGGATGCTGTCAAGGCTGCGTTCGGTTCCACCGTGAAAAGCATAGGCCGTGTCACACCACGTGCAACGCAACGGGCAGCCCGTCAGGCGGACAAACACGCAGGGCCTGCCTGCATAGGTGGACTCCCCTTGAATGCTGAAGAAAATTTCGGTGATTCGCATGGCTGGTGAACTGTCTGATGGCAGTGAACGATTACGTCCAACTCAGGATGGGCCAGCCGCGCTGGTGGGCGATGCGGCGCATGCCGCGAATCGGGTTGACGACGTGGGGATGGCCGACCGCTTCCAGAATCGGCAGGTCGCCGGGACTGTCGCCATACATGAAGCTGGCGGCCAGGTCAAGATGCTGTTCGACAGCAAGCCGTTCCGCCTCCAGGCGTTTGCCCTGCCGATAGGGATACGGCTCAATCATGCGTCCGGTAAACAGGTCGCCCTTCGTCTCCAGCCGTCCGGCGATGACCTGCTCAATCTTGAGATAGGCCGCCAACGGTCCGACCAGCAACTCCGGTGATCCCGTCAGCAGAATCACGCGATGGCCTTGTGCGCGATGGGCGCTGATGGCGACGCGGGCCTGTTCCGAGATCCGCGAACAGACCTGTTCCAGGAAAAAATTCTTGGTCGCGGCGTCCACGGCTGTGACGGACTTTCCTGCCAGATACGCCTTGAATCGCCGGAGCGGGTCGAACGAGAATGGCGGGATGTTCCGCAACAGGTCTGCCGCGCTGCGAACAAGGTCCATCGGGCCGACCACGCCCTGTCGCCAGAGGGCGCGGACATAGCGGTACTCGATGGCAGGACCGGGAACGATGGTGTTATCGAGATCAAAAAACGCCGCGATGCGTGAAGCCATAGTCTGTTGGATTCTACGGACACCACCAGTAGGTGTCAACTTCATCGCCAGGATGCCTTCATTGACAGGGCGCCCCCGTTGCCCTTTATAATCCCGTTCAGTGCCGAAGTGGTGGAATGGCAGACACGCACGTTTGAGGGGCGTGTGGGGAAACCCGTGCGGGTTCAACTCCCGCCTTCGGCACCAAATCCGAGCTTGTGTGCCTCTTCTGAACGAATTCCCATGTCTGAATGGACCCCCAAACTCAATGCCGTTGCAGCGGGCGTAGTTGTTACGTTCGGCTTCACGATGGTCTGGAATCCCATCCCGGTGTCCTGGGCGGCCATGGCCGGGGTCGGATTCACGGCGCTGCTGGTCTGGCTGGGCTCGACGCCCAGGCATGTCTGGGGCTGGGCCTGCCTGTTTCTCGGCCTTGAAAGTCTGAGTTGGCCGGCGGTGGAACTCCTGAAACTGCGGATGAGCGGGATGACGGAGCCGTCTGAAGATCAGATGAAGGAGTTGGTGGGCACGGCGTTTCTCGGCGTCGTCTTCGCCACCTTCTGGCTTACCTTCGCTTACGGCGTCTTTCGCTGGATCAAGCGCGACGTTCCCCCGCCCCAGAACTGACCATGTGGAGGCTGGCTCTCTTCCTGATGCTGTCCCTACGCATCGAGGGCTCTTCGCGCCTTGGCAAAGCCGGCGGTATGGAGCGCGCGGTAAAGCCAGTCGCCGCTGCGGTCGCCTGTGAACATCCGGCCCATGCGGTTGCAGCCGGAATGCTCAAGGCTTGGATCGGAAGCCCCACAGGCAGAGTGCGCCGGCCACGGCGAGCCCAAGCCAAGAAACCCACATTGGAATTGACGTATCGCCAAGCTGAACCGGCAGACCGAGCACCAGTCGAGCAGCATGGGCGAGCGCGACAACGCCAAAGACTATGCCAGCGACAACATTGAAGGAGAGGCGGGACATGAAACCTCCTGTGGTGTGTGTTGTGATCGGGAAGGATGCAAAGGGGTCACGTCTTGACATAACGCTTTTGGTGCTTGAGTCTTGACCTGGTCCTGCCCCCTCCGACTCGCATGTCCCAGTGTCTTCTATCCTATCACGTCACCGTGTTTCCGTGAAGAACACATCTCTCCTCAATTTCGCACACGGCCATACGGCAAGCAGATCGGGAGTGCGCGTCTAGCATGGCCACGATTGCGGAACAAGCGGGAATGCGCTACTCGACAGTAAGCAAGGCACTCAAGGGGGATCGGTGAAACTGGCCTGTCAAGACGTGACCCCATTATTGATACCGATCTCTTCGTGGGTGATCTCGGCGGGGCCGGGGCCGGGCCGGTGGCGTTTGTGCAAGGCACGCCCACCAGCGGTCTCACCTACACCTTTACCGCACTGGCCGGCGCCGGCGATGATGTGAGCGGGACGGGCGAGGCGACGCCTCGCCCCTACGAAGAAGGAGGATCGTTCCTCGTAGGGGCGACCCGGTGGGTCGCCCGACCTTCCATGTACAACCGGGCACATGAGTAACACGTTTTGATGCGTGAGTCGAGTCATCGTGTCCCCTTGTCTTTTCTCATCACAGACAATGCCTCAACTTTTTCACGCCGCTGGAAGTCTACGCGCAACTGTGCCATCATCCACCCGTTGCAATTGGAACGGGTAACCGCCCCTTTATACCCGCACTGACAATGAATAGATAAGGAAACACCTATGACGGGAAAGAGCGCCTACCAGAAAAAGATCACAACCAAACTGAAGCAATGGGAAGCCGAAATCGATTACTGGGCGGAGACGGTGGACCATGCCGAAACTCAGGTGAAGCGAGCCGTGTACAAACAGTTGAAAGACCTGCAGACCAAACAAGAAACACTGACAAAGAAGCTGGAAGACTTAAAGGAGGTCAGTGAGGCATCTTGGGAAGATCTGAAGGAAGGCACCGAAAAGGCCGGGGCAGACGTCACGAATGCTCTTGACAGTATGAGGAAGGCGTTTCGCCAGGCTGCCACTCGGTTCAAGGGCACCCGCAACGGGCCAGGAAAGCCGACCTGACTGAAAGGGCACACCAGCAGGTGTGCCCCTACACCAATCACCCTGCCCCTTCGACGGGCTCAGGGTGAACGGAGTCGAATCGCCCCTCACCCACACGAATCTGTATTGAGTCTCTTTTCAAGCGACGCCGGACATACGACCAAGGCCTGTTAGCGCTGATGGTAGGCGAAGTCCTCCAGCAGCTTCTTTCCGATCCAGGTCTTGCCGAGACCGACCGAATCAGCCACTATCACACCGTCGTACCGCGCCAGGATTGTCCGCGCCTTCTTCACTGCGTCCTTACCGATACACTTCCCCACGATGGCCGACAGCGATTACTTTGACGGTCCTCGCATCGTCATCAATGGCATAGACCATAGACGATCCTGTAATCTCCGACCCGCACGCGATATTCCTGGCGACCGGCCAGCTTTTTACATCCCTTCGGTCTCGGATCGTCTTCCAAGGAAAGTATTCGCGAGGAAAGGCGAACATGGATGGGAGCAGGCAGCCGGCCAAGTTCTTTCTCGGCGGATCGTCCAACCAGAAGGTTGTACTTCATCGGTGTTTCTTTCGTGTCCGCTCCTCCAGATAGCTCCGAAACGCCCGAGCCGGCTCATTACGTCGCTCCTCGCACACGGCGATGTCCAACAGATCCTCGCGGAATTCCTCTTCTGCCACCAAGCGGGATACCACCTCTTGTTGCTCGGCTTTCGGCAACGCTTGGAAGGCGGTCCAAAAGATTTCCGCGGTGGCGGCCGTGCTTTGTGTCTTGGTCTTCATAAATAGTACGCCCTCCTGAATTCATCGTTGTGGTCTTAGTCCTCGCATCGTTCAACAATATAGTCTGGGCGCGCTCAAAAACCAAGCGCAACATTTTGGGAAATTAGTGGGGAAATTAGGGTCAGACTCGACTTTTCAGAGCTACGCATTCCCTCTACAAGGACGTGCCTTGTCGCGGCGGGCCGCTCTTGGTAGACTTTGGCGCCCATGACACTCCCCCCTTCACCCGTTCGGGCTGATGTGCGCCGCATCCTCCAGGCGGCGCTGGACGCGGCCGATCCCTACAAGGCCGCGCGCCGAGTCCTCGCTCTTCACACACACACGCTCCAGGCAGCAGACTGCGCCTATGATCTGCGCCGGATCCGGCGCGTGGCGGTTGTGGGGGCCGGCAAAGCCGCAATCCCGATGGCGCGAGCCGTATGCGACATACTCCGCAGTCGGATCGAGTCCGCGTTCGTCGTGACCGCCGCTGCCGAGCCGGTCGGTCCGACACCCGGTCTTGAAGTAGCCGTCGCCGGGCATCCGGTCCCTGACCGGAGGGGCCTGCGAGCCGCGCAACGGATTTTGAACACGGCCTCGTCGCTCGACGCGGAGGACCTGCTGATTGTGGTGCTCTCCGGCGGCGCCTCCAGCCTCCTGCCCTTGCCGGACGAGGGGCTGACGCTGGCGGACAAGCAGCGCGTGACGAGTCTGTTGCTTCGCTCTGGCGCGACGATTGCCGAGCTGAATACGATCCGCAAACATCTGTCCGCAATCAAGGGCGGGAGGCTGGCGGCAGCGACGCGCGCGCAGGTGCTGACGCTCATCCTGTCCGACGTCAACGGGGACGATCCCAGCGTCATCGGGTCCGGCCCGACGGCGCCGGACAGGACCACCTTTCTCGACGCAGCCCAGATTCTCCGCCGGTACGGGCAGTGGGAACGCCTGCCGATACCGGTGCGAATGCACCTGGTTGAGGGGCTCGCCGGGTGGCGGACGGACACGCCGAAGCCGCAGAGCCGACTCTTCCAGCGCGTGGAGAATATCATCGTCGGCAACAACCGTCTGGCGCTGGAGGCGGCAGGAAACGCGGCCCGTCGCAGAGGATACGAGGTCGTCCTTCTTCGTGACTTCATCACCGGCGAAGCCGGGCTGGTCGGGCGCTGGATGGGCGACCTGGGGAAGAATCTGGCGAGTCGAACGGCGCATCCAGGCCCCCTGTGCATCCTCGCGGGCGGGGAACTCACCGTCACGGCGCAGGGATCGGGACAGGGAGGCCGAGCACAGGAGTTTGCGCTCGCGGCGGCGCTGGCACTGCAAGGCTCGCCCAATGTCTGGGCCGTGGGATTCGGCACCGACGGTCGTGATGGGCCAACGGACGTGGCCGGCGCGATGGTGCATGGCAACACGGTGGCGCGGGACCAGACCGCCCGTCTCAAGGCCGACGCATTCCTCCAACGACACGACAGTGATCGCTTCTTCAAACGAGCCGGCGGCCACATCATCACCGGCCCCACCGGAACCAACGTGAATGACCTGTACGGCCTTCTCGTTCATTAGAATCACTCGACGTCCCGCTGCCGCTCATCCCCCTTTTTTTTCCACGCCCCATGCAGTACCCTGTGACACGATTGGTCCGTCCCCTTTACCCTAGAAAAGGAGCCTCCCGCATGGCTGGATTTCCCATAGAGCCGGCAAGTCGGATTAAGACCTTGCCGCCGTATTTGTTTGCCGCGATTGATGACATGAAGAAAGCGGCGATTGCCCGTGGCGCGGACATTATTAACCTGGGCATCGGCGATCCTGACTTGCCCACGCCAGCGCCGATTGTCGAGCGGCTGAGGCAGGAAGCGGGCAATCCCGCGCATCATCAATATCCGTCCTACGACGGGATGCTGCGTTTTCGGCAGGCGGTGGCTGGGTGGTATCAGCGGCGTTTCGGGGTGTCGCTCAATCCCGCCGACGAAGTGTTGACGCTCATCGGCTCGAAGGAAGGGATCGGCCATGTGCCGTTGGCCTTTGTGAATCCGGGCGATGTGGTGCTGGTGCCAAGCCCCGGCTATCCGGTCTATCCGGTGGCCACCGGGTTTGCGGGCGGCACGTCCTACATGATGCCGCTTACAAAGGCCAACCGGTTTCTGCCTGATTTGGAAGCCATCCCTACGGACGTGGCGCGGAAGGCCAAGCTGATGTTCCTGAACTCTCCGAATAATCCGACGTCGGTCATCGCCGGCAAGGACTTCTTCGCGCGAGTGGTGGAGTTTGCGAACAAGCACCAGATCATCGTCTGCCACGACGCGGCCTATTCCGAAATCTACTACGACGGACAGAAGCCGGCCAGTTTTCTGGAGGTGGAGGGCGCCAAAGATGTGGGCGTCGAGTTCCACTCCTTATCCAAGACCTTCAACATGACCGGCTGGCGGATCGGCTTTGCCGTGGGCAATAAGCAGGTGTTGGCCGGGCTTGGCAAGGTGAAGAGCAATCTGGACTCCGGCGTGTTTCAGGCCGTGCAGGAAGCGGGCATCGTGGGTCTGCGGGACGGCGACGACCTGGCTGCGGGCATTCGGGCGGTCTATCAGGAGCGGCGGGACGCGCTGCTGCCGGGGCTGGCGCGTCTTGGCCTCGAGGTGGAGCCGCTCCACGCGGCGTTTTATGTGTGGATTACCGTGCCGAAGGGGTTCACGTCCGCAGCCTTCACGGCGCATCTGCTGGAGAAAGCCGGCATTGTGTCAACTCCGGGAAACGGTTTTGGCAAGGCGGGCGAAGGCTATATCAGGCTGACGCTCTGCGCGACAAAGGCACGGCTGCTGGAAGCGGTGTCGCGCATGGAGAAGGTGGGGTTCTAATTCCCATGGTTGAAGCCTACATCGGCATCGGGTCCAACCTGGGGGATCGCCGCGATCTCTGTTCGCGGGCACTGGGACTGCTGGGTCTGCTGCCGCACAGCCGCTTGATGGCCTATTCGTCCGCCTATGAGACGGCGCCGGTGGGGGACGTCGGTGGGCCGTTCTTGAACATGGTCGCCCGCGTGGACACCGAGTTGCCGGTGGGGCGTCTGATGAGCATTCTTCAGGAGACGGAGCGGGGCCTGGGCCGCGACATTGCGCGGCGAACAGGGCCGCGCACTATGGACCTGGATCTGCTGTTATACGGAGACCAGATCATCCATGACGGCGAGTGGGTCGTCCCCCATCCCCGATTGCACGAACGCCGTTTTGTGCTCGTGCCCCTGGCGGACGTGACGCGGAATCTGGTGCATCCGGTGCTGGGCCAGACGGTCTCCACGTTGCTGGCCGCGCTCCACGATCCACATACCGTGCGACGCCTGGATGCGGCGATTGTTCCCTGGACTCGTGATGGCGGCCTGTGTCGGACGTGATGCAGACGATCCGAACCGTCATGGCCATGACCGCCTGGTCGCAGACGATGCGGCGGGAGGGGGTGCGGATAGGATTCGTCCCGACCATGGGGGCGCTGCATGATGGACATCGGGCTTTGATTCGTGCGGCCCGGCTGGCCTGTGACGCAGTTGTCGTAAGTATCTTTGTCAATCCCTTGCAGTTTGGGCCACAGGAGGACTTGACTCGGTATCCCCGGACGCCGGCACAGGATTTTCGCCTGTGCGAGCAGGAAGGCACGGATGTCGTCTTCACGCCTCGCGCCCAAGACCTCTATCCGCCAGGCTTTCACACGACCGTCTCCGTGCAACAACTCACAGGCTGCTTTGAAGGACTCGCCCGTCCGGGACACTTCGAGGGCGTGACCACCGTCGTCACCAAGCTGCTGAACATTGTTCGCCCCGCGCAGGCGTTCTTTGGACAAAAGGATTATCAGCAGGCCGCCGTGATCCAGCGGCTGGTCGCAGATCTGAACCTGGAGACAACCATCGTGGTGCGCCCCACGGTGCGAGAGTCTGACGGACTGGCCCTCAGCTCGCGCAACCGGTTTCTGTTGCCGGAAGAACGAGCAGCCGCGACCGTGCTCTACCGGGCGATCACGGCCGGCCGTGATCGGATCAAGGATGGGGAACGATCAGCGAAAAAAATCGAGGCTGCTATGACCAGGCTGCTCCGAGCGGAACCGCTGGCGCGGCTTGAGTATGTGGCGGTGGCGCATCCAACCACGCTTGCTGATGTGCGGATTGTGCAGGGGACGGTCATCCTCCTGCTGGCGGCGCGGATCGGCCGGACACGCCTGCTCGACAACATGATGGTACGCGCGCGATGACGCCGGCCCCAGACAGGACTGCCCGCGCAAGTGCGCCACCGAGAAAAAGACGCTGGTCGGGGGGAATATAAAAGGGGTCGGGAGTCTTTTCTCATGAGCCTTTGGGCCGCCCACGTGGCCGGAGCGTGGATTCCATTCCGAACCGTCTCGCCATCCGTCGGATCCAGCCTTCCTCTCCGAACGGTCGGCCTCGTTGCACACTGAGGCGCAACGCTTCTAACTCCGTCGCTGTTTCCGGGCGGTTGGTCCGCGCCACCGCCAGAAAATGCTCATCCGTCTGGACAGGAAAGGACTTGAAGCGCCCTTGATACACCGGCCCCGTTCCCGCTGTGTGGCAATGTGCATGCCAACGTTGGGTATGGGTCACGGTTATCCACCGCAGCACCTCTGACAGCTCCCCATCGCATCGGGGCCAGAGCAGAAGATGCCAGTGATTCGGCATCAGACAATAGGCGACGATGCGCAGACGGGTTCGCTCGTGAGCCTCGGCCATGTCAAGAAAAGACTCCCGACCCCTTTTATTTCTCTCCGAACGTCACCCGTTCCAGCCCGTCCATAAATAGCTTCCGTGCATCCATTGACCGCCGCATGCCCAGCTGGATAGCGGTCTGGATCGGTTCTGCGTTCAGATAGGGTAGGAGCGCGTGCTCTACCACCGAGGCATGCACCTCGTCCGTGGGGATATGCTCCAGAAAGAACTCCAGTCCGCTCTCCGGAACCAGCAGCTTCCGAAAACCCCGCACGAGACGTGCATACAGCGGCGGAATCGGATATTCCATCGCAAGTCCCACCACTCCCGCTCCCACCCAGACATCGGCATCACTACACAGTCGCGTGTGAATATCGGTATAGGCCTCGAACTCCGGCAAGAGCGTCACGTCCGTCCAGTCCGCTTCGCGCAGGCCCAGAGCCTTCAAGAACCGCCGGAACTGCGCCGGATGGGTCCGGTCCGGATTGCCCTGGCCGTACTCGTCCCAGAGAATCTGGGCAAGCGCCGCCTGCAGCGCCTCGTCGGTGGCCCGAGCCAGGACCATGGCGTCATACAGTCGTGTCCGCAGCACATGGTGATAGTAGTGGATTGCAAACCGCTTGAGTCCTTGGGGCGACATCTCGCCCCGCTCGAACCGCGCCCAGAACGGATGGGTCATCACCGGGTGCCGCAACACTTCGGTCTTGGCGGCCCGCAGAAATTTCTTGCCCGTCCTCATCGTCAGTTCAGCAACAGCCGCCTTTTTCATAGAAGTCCTCCCTGGTCCATTCGAACAGATCAAAATAGTCCAGATGCTGTCCTCATTTGTCAAGAGCTGGGTGGGCCACGATTAAAACCTTGACTTGCGGAGGGGGGATGCCTCCATATTCGGACACAGCGAGACACTTGTACACCCTTGGTCTCAAATATGAAGTGCAACACAAAGTACAGCGCGAGCGGTGCCTGCTCGATAACATGATGGTCTATGCCCGATGAACGATTCCGCGATGCATGAGCCGATGCCGCTACGGCAGGACTCGATTGGATTGTATCTCCACATCCCGTTCTGCGAGCGACTGTGCCGGTTCTGCGCCTTTGTGACCCATGGCTACCAGGATGACCGTGCCACGGCGTTTGTTGCGGCCCTGCTCGCGGAAATCGAGTGGGCCGATCACGCGGGGCTCGTCCGTGGCCGCGTGGTGGACACGGTGTATTTCGGCGGAGGCACGCCGACGACGCTTTCGCCTGTGCAATTGCTGGCTATTCTGAATGCGTGCCGTCAACGGTTTCACGTGGCTTCCAACGCTGAGATTACGATTGAAGCCAACCCGATGGGGGTGGATCAGCCGACCTTGCTTGCGCTTCGGGAGGGCGGGGTCACGCGGATCAGTTTCGGCGCGCAGTCCTTCAACGATCATGAACTGGAGGCCGCCGGGACTCCTCACAGGACCGAGGATCTTGCGAACGCCGTCTGTGCTGCGCGCGAAGCCGGCGTACCGACAGTGAACCTGGACCTCATCTATGGATTGCCGGGGCAATCGCCGGCCCGATGGCGGGCTAATCTGGATGCTGCAATCGCGCTGGGGCCGGACCATCTTTCGTTCTACGGCCTGACGATTGAGGAGGGAACACCATTTCATCGGGATATCGAGCGCGGCTGTCTGACCGTCCCTGATGAGGGCGCGATGAGCGACCTGTACGAGATGGGGCGGGCGCGGCTCGACGAGGCGGGATATCGCCAGTACGAGGTCTCGAATTTTGCGCGGCCTGGTCATGTGTGCCGGCACAACCTTGGTTACTGGACTGATCGGGAATGGCTGGGGTTGGGGCCCAGCGCGCACTCGTACCTGGACGGCGACCGGTTCAGCAATGTGGCGTCACTCAGTGAGTACCATCGTCTCGTGGCGAGCGGCCTGGCGCCGATTGCGGAACGGGAGCAGGGGACGCCGGAATTGCGTACGCGTGAGGCGGTGGTGTTTGGCTTGCGGACTGTCGCCGGCGTCCAACTGGCAGCCGTGAAGCATCGCTATCGCCTCGATCCGATTGCGGGCATGAAGGACCCGATTGAACGGTTCGCCCGCGCGGGGTGGCTGGTACTGGACGGACCGATCCTGCGTCCCAGCGCCACGGGACTGGCGCTGGCCGACGAGATGGCCGTCGCGCTGCTGTAATCCTGCCGCCCTGAACAACATGAAGGGTCTGGATTCTTCGCTTCGCTCAGAATGACAATGACTGGCGAGCCCGCCGCGGGTGGCGAGCGCACGAAGCTCGTCGAGCTTTTGTGTTGAGGTTAGAAGGCGGCATCGAGCGCCACCTCCCCTGTTACGCCGACTTGATACGCGGAAACGCGCCGCTCGAAGAAGTTGGCGAGTTCCTGGACATCTTGGAGGTCCATGAATGAGAAGGGATTTCGCGTCCCGTATTGTTTCGAGAGTCCGAGAGTGACCAGCCGTTGATCCGCCACGAACTCAAGATATTGCCGCACGTCACGGATGGAGAGTCCAGACACGCCGCCACCGAGCAGATCTTCCGCGAAGGCGATTTCGCAGGCGACGGCTTCGTCCATCATCCGGCGGATGTCGGCTTCGAGGGCTCCGTCAAACAGGTCGGGTTCTTCGCGGCGCACTTGGTTCACCACCTCAAAGGCAAATGCCATGTGCCCGCTTTCGTCGCGAAACACCCAATTGGTGCCGCCTGCGAGCCCATGCAAGAGACCGCGTGAGCGCAGGAAGTACACGTAGGCGAACGCGGCAAAGAAAAAGAGCCCTTCAATACAGGCCGCGAAGCAGATGAGATTTTTCAGGAATAGGCGGCGCCTCTCACGGGAATCCAGCCGCTCCAGATGCTGGAGAGAGTCAATCCACGTGAAGCAAAAGTCCGCTTTCCTGCGGACGGACGGGATGGTTTCGACGGCGGCAAATGCGGAGAACCGTTCGTCGGGATCTGGCACGTAGGTATCGAGCAACGTCAAATAGAACTGAACGTGCAGGGCTTCCTCGTAGAGCTGACGCGACAGATACATCCGCGCTTCGGGCGCGTTGATGTGCCTGTACAGATGAAGGGCGAGATTGTTCGCAACGATGGAATCTCCAGTGGCGAAGAATGCCACGAGACGTTGCACCATGTGACGCTCCGCGGCGCTCATCTTCGTGCGCAGATCGCTCACATCGGTGGAAAAATCGACTTCTTCCACGGTCCAGGTGTTCTTGATGGCGGAACGGTACATCTCGAAAAACACGGGATATGCCATGGGACGGAGCGTCAGACACATGCCGGGGTCGAGGAGCCGTGCGGGACGTGCGACGCAGCTCATTGGCAGGCCTCGCAGGCATCGGGGTTTTCGAGGGAGCAGGCCGCTGCTGCGACGTCTTTTCCTCCCACCTGAGGCGTGGCCGGCGCCCATCCGGAGTCGGCTTGTGGATGGACGCCGTCACGCAGCAATCCGTGCGATGCGATGTCGACCGTCGTCTTGGAGATGCGTGTCGCCGGGCGGGAGCGCAGATAGTACGTCGTCTTCAAGCCCTTCTTCCACGCGTAGAAGTACATGCTCGACAGTGGTCCGATGTTGGGGTTCTCGATGAACAGATTCAGCGATTGGCTCTGATCGATGAATGCCCCACGATCGGCGGCCATGTCGATCAAGGACCGCATGGGAACCTCCCACGCGGTCCGATAGACGGCGCGGACGTCCACGGATAACTCCTCCAGCGACTGGACAGACCCCTCTGCTAGCTTGAGCTTCGCGCGTATGGCATCGGTCCATAGGCCCTGTGCTTTGAGTTCGGCGGCGAGATAACGGTTCACTTGAAGGAAGTCACCCGACAAGGTTTCGCGCTTGAATAGATTCGAGATCTGCGGCTCGATGCACTCGTAGCAACCGGCGATCGACGCGATCGTGGCAGTAGGAGCGATCGCAACGAGCAGAGAGTTCCGCAATCCCTGCGCCCGAATACGAGTGCGCAGTGTGTTCCACCGTTCCATATTTTGAGGCGAGACGCCCCACGCATCGAACTGCAACTCGCCGCGCGCGGCGCGCGTCTCGTCGAATGCCGGATGGGGTCCTTTGGTGATCGCGAGTTCCGCCGAAGCCGTGAGGGCATGGAAATACACCTCCTCCGCAATGCGCGCGGAAAGCGCTCGCGCGTCCGGCGCGTCGAAGGGAAGACGCATCTGGAAAAACACGTCCTGAAGACCCATGAGCCCGAGACCCACTGGCCGCCAGCGGAGGTTCGACGATCTCGCCGCCGCTATGGAGTAGTAGTTAAGGTCGATGACGCGATCGAGCTGATAGACGGCGCAGCGCACGGTGTGCGCGAGTTTTTCGAAGTCGAACGACACCGCTCCGTCGGGGCCAGCCACCGTGTGGCGGGCAAGATTGATCGAGCCCAGGTTGCACACAGCCGTTTCATCACGGGAAGTCACCTCGAGGATCTCGGTGCACAAATTTGAGAGATGGACGGTCCGGCCTGGCACTGCGGTCTGGTTACAGGCGCGGTTCGAGGCATCTTTGAAGGTCATCCAGCCGTTGCCGGTCTGAGCGAGCGTGCGCATCATTCGCGTGTAGAGATCACGGGCCTTGATGGTTTTCGCCGCTAGGCCGGCCCGCTCTGCTTGCTCGTAGGCCTGTGCGAACGCCTCGCCGTAGAGATCGGGTAGTTCCGGGACGGTCTTCGGATCAAAGAGGCTCCAATCCCCGCCCGCCTCCACCCGCGTCATGAAGAGGTCAGGGACCCAGTTCGCCAGGTTCAGGTTGTGCGCGCGGCAGGCTTCATCGCCAGTGTTGTCGCGCAGTTCGAGAAATTCTTCGATGTCGGCATGCCAGGGTTCGAGATAGACGCAGCAGGCGCCCTTCCGTTTCCCGCCCTGGTTGACCGCCGCGACCGACGCGTCCAGCGTCTTCAGCCACGGAATGATCCCGCTTGAGTGTCCGTTTGTGCTCTCGATGAGCGAGCCGCGTGAGCGCACGCGATGATAGGCCAAACCGATCCCCCCCGAAAACTTTGAGAGCATGGCGACGTCCGTGTAGCGCTGGTAGATACCTTCGAGAGAGTCTTCCGGAGAGTCCAGGAGGAAACAACTCGACAGTTGCTCATGTTGGGTCCCGGCGTTGAAGAGAGTCGGCGAGCTCGGGAGATATTCCAGGGAGGAGAGCAAGCGATACAGTTCGAGCGCGTCCGTGACGGTCTCGGCGAGGGCGCAGGCAATGCGCAGAAAAAACTGCTGCGGGGTCTCAATGACCTGCCGAGTCGTCGGATGCTTCAGCAGGTAGCGGTCATAGACGGTTTGGAGGCCGAAGTATTCGAACTCCCGATCACGCTTGGGATCGAGCGCATCGTTCAACTTGCGGCTGTTCTGTGAGACGAACTCCCGCAGACGCTCATTGATCAACCTCAGCCGGTGGCCTGCCGCGATGGACTGAGAGAACGAATGGATTTCCTGATTTCTGACCTCCTTGTCAATATAGGTCGCAAGCAAACGCGCCGCGAGTTTCGCATACAGAGGTTCCTCAACGATGAGCGCCGAGGCCGTCTGGATGGAGAGCCGGTCCAGTTCCCGTGTCGTCGCGCCGTCGTAGAGTCCGCTGATGGTCTTCGTCGCGATCCGGAGGGGGTCAATACCGGAGAGACCTCCACAACAGCGATTGACGGCACGGACGATCTTGGTGACGTCGACAGGCTCTGTAGAGCCGTTGCGTTTCTGCACTCGCATGGTCGGTTGCGGATAGGCGTCGTCGGACAGGGACTCATTCGCGGCGGGCACCACCGGTGGCATCGCACGATCATTTGTTGCAACAGGTTCTGTCGGCATCGGTCTCCTCCTTCTATCGGGTTGCGCGAAAGGACACCGCCTTTCGCGTCAAACCGCGAGGAGAAGCTGCCGGCCGAGATGCGCGTGGATACACGAAACGCGAGTGACTCTCGGACCGACCTTCACCCCCGCGGGTCCGGCACAGCTCTGTTGGGAGGGTTTGGTCGTGAACCGAGAACGGCAAGGAAGGCCCGTATCCGAACCAGCTCAGACCATGCACCTCCCTCGAGGCTTCCAGGTCGAACCGGCTGCGGTTGTCTCTCCACCACCGGATGCTGGCAGGTTTTCGGGCTTGCGAGCGTTTCGGCTGTCGCCGGCTTCCTACTCTCCACCGCTTCCCAACCCCGAAAGGCCAGTGCGTTTGGTGGAGTCGTTCTCGCTTACCGCTGCGGGGCAGCCCCGGATTCTCACCGGGTTCCCTTCTTTCTCTCTGAGCAAACTTCAGAGAACCAGCATGGGCCACAGCATATTGTGGTATTCGATATTTGTCAATAGAGATATTGTGGATAGAGAGACCTAGCGAACGACAAGCGGCCTTTGGGTTCTCTTATATCAGCGGGCCACAGGTTCGATCCCTGCACGGCCCACCACTATGCAGCGAGCGCACGCGCCGGATGCAGAGTCTGTCACGGCGCCGTGTCGGCGCGGGTGGCGCAGTAGGGGCAGACCTATGTATCTGCACGTTCCCTCACGACCACCCGGAAAATACATGGGCGCACACGTAGGTGCGCCCCTACAACGGATGACCCATCATCGGTGATGGCCGAACGTCGCGAAGGCCATCCTACGAAAATCCCTCTCCCCTTGAGGGAGAGGGATGGGTGAGGGGTAAAATCCTACCGATGATGTCCAAACGTCGTAAAGGAAGCCCAATAGAACGGGTGCGGATAGCGGCTGCGGATGCTCATTTGCGCCTGACGTAATGCTTCAGCCGCCGGCTTGGCCGGCATGCCTTTGTAGAACTCCTCCATGAGAAGCGCCGTTGCTTCGTCCTCCACCTCCCAAAGCGTCGCCACGAGTTGCGGCGCGCCCGCGTACATGAACGCGCGCGTGAGGCCGATCAATTCGTCTCCTGAGGCCACCTTCCCCATGCCCGTTTCGCATCCGCTCAACACCACCAGGCTACCCGGCAGGCGCAAACCAAAAATCTCTCCGGCCGTCAGCGCCCCATCATCACCTTCGCCAGGCGCCAGCATGACCGCCGAGTTAAGGGGACGATCCGCATCGAACGTCGAATGGGAGGCGAAGTGCAGGAGGCTCGCCCCCGGCGCCACCTTCCGCGCGCGGGCCTCCAACGCCGCATTGCGCTTCAGGAGTATCGCGTCCGGCCGGCGCGCCTGAATGGCTGCGCCCTCCCGTTCCGCGAACGGCAGGTCCTTCCGTGGGTCGCCGAGGTCCGGGTTGGCAAACACCACCGTCGCGCCCTTCGCTGTGCTCGGCTTCTTTTCCAGGTAGGTCAGTACTGTCCCGCTGGGCACGGTCAACAACGTGAACCGGTCCACCATGTATTTGGCCCCGTCGTGGATCGCCGCGAACGGCAGGTAGTGCAGCGGGCCATGCGGCACGACATAGACCACCAGCTTCTTGATGCTCTTGGTGGCATCTTCCAGCAAGTCACGGTACAGCGCCTGACCGAGCCGTTCGATTTCCTTGATGTCGCCTTCTTTTGTCTTCTTTTGATCAGGCGCCTCGATGAGGCGGCGGAGTTCTCCCACGCGCTCGACGAGCGCCGCGCGGCCAACCGGTTTGACCCACCCCATGACGTGGCCATCCTGAAGCACCATCATGGTCGTTTTCTCGTCGCCGACGAAGAAGGACAAGAGCGCGGCATCCTCTCCAAGCACCTGCCCTATATCTTTCATGCTTGCCGTCTGGACTGCGGCCAACGAATCGAACTCCGGGGTCGAGGCCTTCGGTGATTCCTGGCTCGTTGGAGCGCCTCTAATCTGGCTATGAACCTTTTCCGCAGTCTCTCGCGGGAGGCCGCCTTCCTGGACGAGCACTTCCACTTCCGCCAGCTTTCTGATCGTCGCCTGATACTGCGTGGCCTCTTCTTCACTTCCGAACTTCGGCCGCCCTGTCGCTAACAAGTCCACGAACGCCCGCGAGCGCGCCCGCTCCATGTACTCGAAAGCGCCGTTGAGATCGCCTTCCTCGATCAAAAGGGGAGCCAGTCTCTTGTAGACGCCTTCCTTATCCTTCAAAAACTGAATTCGCTTCTCTTCGCCGCCAATGGTAGCCCGTTGCTTCTCGATGATCTCGATCGCGGCCTTGTACTGCTCGATCGCCTCCTTCCGCCGCCCCAGCCGCTCGTAGCCGTAGCCGAAGTCGTGATGAAAGGCGAGACGCTCGTGTTCGTTCAGGAAGCCTTTAAGCCCGTGCGAGCCTTCGCCATAGAGTTGATCTCTTAGGCCAGCACTAAGTCTGTAACCCAATTCCCCCTCGCCTGCGGTCAATAAACCCGCAATTCCGTTTATGGCGTTCACAGGATTTAAAACCGCTGAAGCGACTTGCATGAGTCCCATGAGGTACCCCCAAAGCCTTCCCTTCTGGGCCGCATTGGTCGCTTGGTCATGCAAAGACTTCTGCTCCTGGTCGTAATCTGCCACTGCGCTTATCATCTCGTCCAACAACTTTGTGCCTTCCGCTGTTCGTCCGAGGCGAAGATTCGCAAGACCAGCCCGAAATCGTAAGACTGCCCTGTCACGCGCGCGCGGATGCGTCTGACTCGCTTCAGCAGACAGGGCCGTTTGAGAAGCCGCCGCGACCGCCCTTAACCACTTCTGCTCATCCATCTCGCCCTTTATCGTCCAGGCTTTTTCCAGCGTCTGCATAGCACGGTCGTATTCTTTCTCTTTCAATCCTGACTCGAGAGCCACGCTCCAGATGTCGAGCTCCAGGTCACCCCACTCCCCGATTGTTTTCTGTGCTGATTCAGGATCACCACTGCCGTCAACACGCCCAATCACCTGCTCCAGGAGTGCCCTGCGGTCTGAAATTCTCTGTCTCACCCGTTTTACGTCCTCTTTTGCGACGAGCTCAAGGAACTCGGCGGGGTAAATGCCCCCGGGGTGAAGGAACTCGGCGGGGTAACTGTGCCCGAGGTAAAGACCCCCGTAGAACGCATAGAGGCGTCGGTAGTGACTGAAGTACGTGCCCTGAGCGCGGGCGTCCACATGCGAACCAAGAGTGGCCAGCACTGTCTCCGCCTCGCGGTTAAACCCGATCGCCTTCTGAAAGTCGACCAGGCGATATGCGTGAATATCTGCAAGTTCGTCCAAGGCGAAGAGCAAACTGACCATATCAGAGCGCTCCCCGCTGGATGCTTTGCTGCGTAGCTTCTCAACTTGCACAGCAAGCTCCTTCGCATACTGCTCATCATAACGAATTGCCAAGGCAACTCTACTTTTGTAGGCAGTGGCAGCAATCTCTGCTCTACTTTTGATGACAGTGGCAGCACGCTCATATGAAGCACAACCTGCCAAACATACCGCCAAGCCTACGACGAGAGTCATCGCGAAGAAGGATGGCCTCATTGCTTCCTCGCTACAAGGATCTCTTGGATGCGCAAAGCGAGGTCTTGGGAGAGGTGAAAGTATGATTGGGCCAACAAGGTCCGAAGGGGATGCACGGAGAATTCACTTCCAGACGACCCGGCCTGACCCTCCGCTATAAAAGCCACCGGCGCTGTGTTCGGCCCTACTATGCTGTCGTGACGGACGACTGTTCGCAAAGGCCCTGCCCAAAGAACTCGCGGGATATCGAGGGCGACGAGGACAACTGACAACTCTGCAACTGCCTCTGCTTCCTTTTGGGTGGGGTCAAGGAGGAACCCGCGTTTCCTTGAAAAACTCACCTCGGCTCTTGTCAACACTGCGAGAATGCCAACTCTCGCGCCGCCCCTTCTTGCGTCGCGTAGATTCTGATGGGATTCGACAGACAAGCCTGTATAGCGGAGCCCTAGCATCAGTACATCAGTAATCGGCACAACGATCGGGCTTGGTCTGATAAACCACGTCTCTCCTCTATCAATCATGACCTCGTCTGGAAGAGAGACAAGGCGGGTTTCGCTTCCTTCGGGAAGCTCTCCCAGAACGGAAGCGACAGGCAGCAAGGCTATCGAGACGCTTTGGATGCTCTCCGAGACCTTGAAAGCCTCAGGCAAGGGTGTGTAAACGACCTCGTGGGCACACCCAGACATGGCAGCGATGACAGCGAGCAGGCACCACGCGAACTTGAGCCGTGAGATCGCTTGCTGGTGATGGAAGATGGCGGCGAAGGCGTGGCGCACGTCAGACCTCCAGGCTGAGGCGTTGGGATGGATTAGGGGAGAATTCTAGGCCGGACCCATGGAAGAAGCAAGCAGCAGGGCGCCACCCGCAAGGTCTGTGTGGCCGGAACCCCTCACATTTGACCCGAATCTCGGTTTCCTATACCCTGTTTGGAACGGTACGGCTCAGGAGACGGCACATGCCCAAGGTCATGCATCCCCATATCACCAGCGATCCGGCCGTCTGCGGCGGAAGCCCTTGTCTTGTAGGGACTCGAATCCCCGTTCGGGTCATTGTCACCTACGTTCTTCGTCATGGTGTCTCACCGGAAGAACTGCTCACCTATTATCCGCACGTGAGCCTGGCCGCCATCTACGACGCGCTGTCCTATTATTATGACAATCGAGAAGAGATTGAGCGCGATATCACGGCCAATGACGCGCTCGAACCCGCTCCGCCTTCAGCATAAGCCGACCTCCCGGACGTCACGGTCCAATGCGGCTCTACCTCGATGAAAACGTGCCGGTGGTGTTGGCACGGATGCTGGCGGAAGAGGGCGTGGAGTGCACGACCGCCCGTGACGCCGGCACTCTCAGCCTGTCCGACGACGACCACCTCGCCTTCGCCGCCGCGTCGCAACGAATCCTGGTCACGTTTGACTGCAAGGATTTCCTGGCCTTGGCCACACAATGGCAGCAGACCGGACGCTCTCACGCGGGCATCATTCTGAGCAAAGCCCATCCGCTCCAGGAGTTGCACCGCCGGTTCAGACACCTATTCCTGACTCACCGCCACCACGACTTCACCAATCACATCCTCTGGCTTCCACCCCTTCCCCCCATGAGCGTGTAAGCGCAGCTTAGCAGGGAAGAAGCAAGACGTCGGGTTTGACTTGGGGTCAGGCCGCGCCTAGAATCCAAGAAAGGACTGACTGCGGCAGGAGGAGATCAGGCTATGACCGTCAAGGAAGAGCTCTACCGGTTGATTGAGACGTTGCCCGACAGCGAACTGCCCATTGCGCGTCGCGTGCTGGAGCATCTTCGCAATCGGGGGACCGACCCGCTCCTACGGACGCTCCTGGAAGCTCCGGATGATGATGAGGCTGAGACAGCCGAAGAATCGGCAGCGGTCAAGGAGGCCTACGCGGACATCGCGTCCGGCCGCGTCGTTTCTCATGGGGAGGCCCGCAAGCGGCTGCTCGGGGAGTCGTGAAATGGCGGCTGGAGTGGACCGAGCGGGCGCTGAAAGATGCTGAGCGTCTGGACCGTCCGATTCGGGAGCGAGTGGTCGTGGCTGCCGAGAAACTCGCCGAGACAGGACAGGGGGATGTCAAGCGACTGAGCGGCCATGACGCGGAGTGGCGCTTGCGCGTCGCGGATTGGCGCGTGCGATTCACATTCGACCATGCCACCAAATGCATTCGGGTGCTGCGAGTCCTACCACGAGGGAGCGCCTACCGGAAATAGAAAGGGCCGGAGCGGGGTCGATTTTGCGAAGCGAGCCGGGGTCTGCCCGGACTGCGCCGACTCTGGGAGCGACGCTTCGGCGCGGCCAGCGGAGAGCACTAGGGCAGCCCCGGTGAGTGAGCCTCCGCGACAGGCCCGCTCTTATATCCGTCCTTTTGTCCGCTCCCCTTTGCGATGCCCCCGCCCCAGCAGGAACACCGCAAACTCCCGCGCCCCCCGCATGCGCTGCTCCAGCGGCCCCTTCTTGATCTCCTCATCCTTCAGGTGTTGCTCGAACTTCTCCAGCGCCTGCCCCATGAACTCCTCGAACAGCGAATTGTCAAAGAGCGTTTTGATCTTCATGTCGGCTCCTTCGCCTTGACGTCCCTGCGGCCAGGCGCTACGCTACGCCCATGGCCAAGCGCCCCAGTCTGCACCCGTTGCCGGACATCCTCGCCAGGTTTCTCGCCACACCAGGCATGGCCATCCCCCTGCTGGAATGCAAGCTCCAACAGCATTGGGCCGCGATTGTCGGCGACCATATCGCGCGCCACACATGGCCGGATTCCATCCGGCACCGGAAGCTCTACCTGGTGGCCGAGAACTCCGTCTGGCTCCAGCAACTGCTCTTCCTGAAGCCTGAGTTACTCGCCAAGATTAATGCGGCGGCGGATGGCAAGGCGCTCACTGAGATCATTCTCAGGGTTGGGACGGTCCCCGCGTCGGGCATGGGCGAAGACCCGGCGACCCATTCCTCTTCCATTGCCCAACAGGAGACGGCCGTCAGCGTGGAGACCACTGCCGAGATCGCCGCGACAGTACAGGCCATCACCGATCCTGATCTCCACATGCGCTTGGCGACGCTCTTCGCGAAATCAGCGGGCTAACCGCCGCCGCGAACTTTCCCCTGAAACAAGATCCTGTTGCCCATCGCGGCAAACTCTGTCTCTGCGGTGAGCCGGTAGACCCCTCGTATCCCGCGTTCAAAGCTGGATCGGGCGAGTGGATCAGACCCTTTGATGTACTCGTTGAGCGAGGACGCGTCCGCCAGACCGAGATCGTCGAAAATATACAGGGTCATGCGCTGGTACGGACCGGCTGGATCGGCGGCGGTTGTGGAGGAGATTTTGCGATGAGCGAAGTCGCCCCGGTTGCCCTGGCCCACGACCTGAAAACGGACCAACAGCGCCTCAATCTCAGGATCCGTCGTGCGAGACGGAACATGGATGGTCACATGCTCTCCGTTCTGGGCGATGACGCTGTAGGGCGGGATGGACCGATCCGGCGCGGTCAGGATCATCCCGACTACGGTCATGACAATCAGCCCGATGCAGATCGTGAGCGCGGTCTTGACGAGAGGATCAAGGGGCTTCTCTGGCTGATTATCTGCGGGACTCGTCTCCATTGCTCTGGTCCTCACCGGCAGGCTCGCCCGACGATTCCGCTAACTTGGCGACCCCCACCACGCGATCCGTCACCGCCATATCAATCAGTCGCACCCCTTGTGCATTTCGGCCAATCTCGCGCACATCGTCCACCTTGGTGCGGAGAATTTTGCCCTCAGCCGTCATCACCATGATTTCGTCCTCGTCGCGGACTTGATGGAACGAGACTGCCGGCCCGTTCCGGTCAGTCACCTTGACACTGATAATGCCCCGACCAGCGCGGCCCTGGAGGCGGTATTCACTGACCAGCGTGCGCTTCCCGTAGCCTCGTTCCGTGACGGTGAGGATCGCCGCAGTCGAGTCGGGCGTGATGGTGGCCATCCCAATCACATGATTCCCCTCGTCCAGTGTGATGCCGCGCACCCCGTGGGCCGTACGGCCAATCGGACGGGCGTCCTCTTCCTTGAAGCGGATGACGATCCCGTCGCGGGTGCCCAGGAGAATTTGCCGTTGCCCGTCGGTGAGTTCCACCCCAATCAGTTTATCGCCCTCATCCAACGTCAGCGCAATGATGCCGCCAGGACGGGGATTACCATAGGCCGATAATTCGGTCTTCTTGATGATGCCCATCCGCGTCGCCATGACCACATAGCGGTCGTCGCGGAATTCCTTCACCGGCAACGTAGCCGTCACCTTTTCGTCGCCCGTAAGCGCCAGCAGATTGACCATCGCCTTGCCCTTGGCGGCGCGGCCGGCTTCTGGAATCTCATGCACCTTCAGCCAGTACACTTTTCCGGCATCCGTAAAAAACAGCAGGAAGTCATGCGTGGAGGCCGTGAAGAGGGTCTCGACGCAATCCTCCTCCTTCGTGCCCATGCCGATCTTGCCCTTGCCGCCTCGCCGCTGCGCCCGATAGAGCGACACCGCATTCCGCTTGATGTAGCCAGTGTGGGAGATCGTCACGACCACTTCTTCTTGCGCAATCAGGTCCTCGACGTTGATTTCGGCCGTCTCCGGCACGATCTGCGTCCGCCGCTCGTCCTGATACTCCTCCTTGACGGCGAGCAGTTCGTCTTTGATGATCTGCCGGACGAGGGCCTCGGACGCCAGGACGGATTTGAAGTAGGCGATGCGTTTGATGACCTCTTCGTACTCCTGCGTCAATTTGTCGCGCTCCAACTGCGTGAGCCGCTGCAACTTCATGTCCAGAATGGCGGTGGCCTGGATCTCCGACAGGGCGAACTGCCGCACCAGGCCGGCGCGCGCTTCCTCCGGCGAGCGCGAGCGCCTAATGAGCGCAATGACGGCGTCCAAATGGTCCAGCGCAATCTTGAGGCCCTCGAGAATGTGGGCCCGCTCCTCGGCCTTGCGCAGATCGAAGGCCGTCCGTCGCAGCACAATCTCGCGCCGATGCTCGATAAAGGCTTCCAGGATTTGCTTGAGGGTCAGGACCTCCGGCCGATTGTGGACCAGCGCCAGCATGATGACGCCGAAGGTCGTCTGCATCTGCGTGTGCTTGTAGAGGTGATTGAGCAGCACCAGCGGAATCTGACCCTTCTTGAGTTCGATCACGATCCGCATCCCGTCCCGATCCGACTCGTCGCGGAGATCAGAAATCCCTTCAAGGCGCTTGTCCTGGATCAATTCCGCGATCTTCTCGATCAGCCTGGCCTTGTTGACCTGATAGGGAATCTCCGTGACGATGATGCGGTCGCGGTCGGTGCGCTCGTCGGTCTCAATATTGGCTTTGGCCCGCAGCGTCAGCAGCCCGCGCCCGGTGTGATAGGCGTCCGTGATGCCCTGTGTGCCGTAGATGTAGCCGGCGGTGGGAAAGTCCGGGCCAGGAATGACCGCCATGAGCTGCGCGATCGTCGTCTCCGGATTGTCGAGCAACGTGAGGAGGCCCGCCACGACCTCGCCGATATTGTGGGTCGGGATGTTCGTCGCGTACCCGACCGCGATGCCGCCGGCGCCGTTGACGAGAAGATTCGGCGCCCTGGACGGCAGGACCACCGGCTCAACGCGCGATTCGTCGTAATTGGGGCGGAAATCTACGGTTTCCTTGTCAATGTCCGCCAGCATCTCCTCGGCGATCTTCGTGAGGCGCGCTTCGGTATAGCGCATGGCGGCGGGCGGATCGCCGTCCACCGAGCCGAAGTTGCCCTGGCCGTCCACCAAGCAATAGCGCATGTTGAAGTCCTGGGCCATGCGGACCAGTGTGTCGTAGATCGCTGAGTCGCCATGGGGATGGTAGTTCCCCATGATTTCGCCGACGATCTTGGCGGACTTGCGGTAGGCCCGGTTGTGGACCAGCCCCATTTCGTTCATGCCGTAGAGGATCCGGCGATGGACCGGCTTGAGTCCGTCGCGGACGTCCGGGAGCGCGCGCCCCACAATCACGCTCATGGCGTAATCAAGGTAGGACGAGCGCATCTCGTCCTCAATGGCAATCTGCGTCAATCGTTCATCAACCGGCATGTATCCTCCTACTCCGTCCCGACCGCCTCAACGTAGGGGCGACCCGGTGGGTCGCCCGCACAGAGGGCGAGGCACCGCCTCGCCCCTACGAAGACATCGGCGCGACGCAGGGCGCCTGGATGCGCGCCTTCTCGCCGGGCGAGGCACCGCCTCGCCCCTACGAAGACATCGGCCCCGCCTAGACATCCAGGTTCCGCACTTCCAGCGCGTGTTGCTGGATGAAATTGCGCCGTGGCGCGACCTCGTCGCCCATGAGGATGGAGAACACGTCCTCGACGCCGGCCACGTCCTCAAGCTTCACCTGCAGCAACGAACGGGTTTCCGGGTTCATGGTCGTCTCCCAGAGTTGATCCGGGTTCATTTCTCCGAGGCCCTTATAGCGTTGAAGGCTGCTCCCCTTTTTGCCGATCTCCAGGATCGCCCGCACCAGGTCTCCCGTCCCGACATAGGCCGTCTCCTCTTCCTCGGCCTTGACCCTGTACGGCGGTCGTCCCAGGCCGATGGCGATGGGCGCCAGTCGCTGGAGCTCGCGGAAATCGGCGGAGCCGACCAGGTCGTGCGTAAACTCCACGCTGTGGGTCCGCCCGTTCGTCTGCGCCCGACAGACTACTTTGTTGGACTGGTGCTCCTCGTCCGGAAGGATCTCCAGGGTCGCCTCAGTGGCGGGGTAGAGGACGGACAGGGTCGCCTTCACCCCGGCCACGAAGGACGTGAGGGCGGCGGTGTTTTTGAGCAGGTCGCGATCCAGGCCCGGCTCCTCGACGAACGCGCGCACAATCCCAGCCTCATGCTTACGGCCAAATCGCGCAAGCAGAGACTCGTACTCGATGATCTTTTTGAGCAGGGGCAACAGACGGCGGCCGGTCACGTAGGCTTGCCCGCTTTCGAGGTAGACCTGAGCGGACTCGACGGCCAGATCGGCCAGATACTCGTTGAGGGCGCGCTCGTCCTTGAGGTACTTCTCTTTCTTGCCCTTCTTGACCTTGAAGAGCGGCGGCTGGGCGATGTAGATGTAGCCGCGCTCAATCAGCTCATGCATCTGGCGGTAGAGAAAGGTGAGCAGCAGCGTTCGAATGTGGCTGCCGTCCACGTCGGCGTCGGTCATCAGGATGATCTTGTGGTACCGGGCACGCTCGATGTCGAAATCGTCCTTGCTCTTTTCGCTATCCTCGCGCGGGCGGCCGATCCCAGTCCCTAAGGCCTGAATCAACACACGGATTTCGTCGCTCGCCAGCATCTTGTCGAAGCGCGCGCGCTCCACGTTGAGGATCTTGCCCTTGAGCGGCAGGATCGCCTGGTATTTTCGGTCGCGCCCCTGCTTGGCCGAGCCGCCGGCCGAGTCGCCCTCCACAATGAACAGTTCGCTGTGGGCCGGGTCCCGCTCCGAACAGTCGGCCAACTTGCCGGGGAGCGAGCCGCCTTCCAACGCGCTCTTGCGTCGGATCAGCTCCTTGGCCTTACGGGCCGCATCTCGCGCCCGTGCCGCGTCAATGGCCTTTCCGATGATTTTGCGGGCGATGGGCGGGTGTTCTTCAAAATATGCGCCGAGGGCTTCGTTGACGGCCGTTTCCACGAGGCCCTTCACCTCGCTGTTGCCCAGCTTGGCTTTGGTTTGCCCCTCGAACTGCGGATTGCGCAGCTTCACGCTGATGACGGCGGTCAGGCCCTCGCGCACGTCGTCGCCGGTGAGCGACTCCGTCTCCTTCTTGAGCAAATCGTTCGCATTGGCGTAGGCATTGATCGTCCGGGTCAACGCCGCCTTGAAACCGACGAGATGGGTGCCGCCCTCCCGCGTGTTGATGTTGTTGGCGAAGGAGAACAGATTTTCGGCGTAGGCGTCGTTGTACTGAAGCGCCACCTCTAAAATCATGTCGCTCTTCTCGACACTGATTGCGATGGGCTTATGCAACGGCGTTTTGGCCTCATTCAAGTGCTCGACGAACGAGACAATCCCGCCCTTGTATCGAAAGACCTGTTCCTTGTCCTTGTCCTTGCCCTCATCCTTCAGCGCGATCTCCAGGCCCTTGTTCAGGAACGCCAACTCGCGGAGGCGCTGGGCCAGGATGTCGAAGCTGAAGTCCAGCGATTCAAAAATCTGGTGATCCGGCTTAAAGGTGATTTTCGTGCCACGCTTCTTCGTCTTACCGGTGTCCTTCAGAGGGGCCGTCGGTTTGCCGCGCTCGTATCGCTGTTCGAAGACCTGGCCGTTCTGCCAGATCTCCATTTCCAGCCATTCCGACAGCGCGTTCACGACCGAGATGCCGACGCCGTGGAGGCCGCCCGATACCGTATAGGCGCCTTGCTCAAATTTCCCCCCGGCGTGGAGCACAGTGAGCGCGACCTCGGCCGCCGACTTCTTCTGGGTCGAGTGCATGCCGGTCGGAATGCCGCGGCCATTGTCCACCACCGTGACGCTGCCGTCTATGTGGATCGTGGTCTCGATCGTCTCGCCGAACCCGGCCATGTGCTCGTCCACGCTGTTGTCCACCACCTCGTACACGAGATGGTGCAACCCGTCCAGACCAGTGCTCCCGATGTACATGGCGGGACGTTTTCGCACCGCGTCGAGGCCTTCCAGCACTTTGATCTGGTCGGCGTTGTACGAGTCACGCGGCGTACTCGCAAGTTGAGTGTCGTCTGTGGCCATACCTCTCCTCGTTGGGCGTGACTAAATCTTCATCGGCATGACGACACACAGGAAGCCCGGGGCGCCATCAGATTTCAGCACACAGGGACTCACGGCGCTGCTGATCTCCAGGTGGACCTGGTCGCCGTCCATCGCCGCCAGCGCGTCCAGCAGATACCGGGCATTGAAGCCGGTCGTCAGGCTCTCCCCACGATATTGCGCGGGCAGATCCTCCGTGGCTTCCCCAACATCGGGACTGCTGGTGTGCAGCGTGATCGAACCGTTTTGGAGCATCACTTTGACGGCGTTGGTCTTGTCTTTGGACAGCACGGCGACACGCCGGAGCGCGCTTTCCAGCGCCGCCCGCTCAATGACGGCCTTCTTGGCGCTCTCCTTGGGGATGACCTGTTGATAGTTGGGGTAGGTCCCCTCCATGACCCGCGAGGTCAGGAACAGGCCGCTCTTCTGAAAGGTGACGAGGTTCTTCGTGAAGCCCAGCAGTGGCTCGCCGTCCTCTTCTTCTAAGAGCCGCCGTATTTCCTGTGCCGCCTTGCGGGGGATGATGGCCTGAAGCTCCGTGGGCAAGTCCCCGCCCGTTCCGGCGGGTAGATCCTGTTCCGCCACCGCCAGGCGGTGCCCGTCCGTGCCGACCAACTTCATTGTGACCTTCTTGTCCGACGTGCGCAGCGTGATCAGGAGGCCGTTGAGGATGTACCGTGCGTCGTTGTCCCCGACCGCGAAGAGGGTCTTGCGGATCAGGGACGCGAGCCCGCTGCCGGACACGGCGACCCGCCCTTCCCGCTCAATCGTAGGAAGCGCGGGAAACTCGGAGGCCGCGATCCCCGCCATCTTGAACCGGCTGCGGCCAACCTGTATCTGCACCCAGTTGTTCTCGTGCGTCTCAAGGGTGATCTCGCCGTCCGTCACTTCTTTCAGGAGCTCATAGAGCTTGCGGGCAGAGAGCGACACCGCGCCGGCCTCACGAACCTCAGCCTTGTAATGGCCCCGGACGCCGATTTCAAGGTCCGTCGCCACCAGTTCGATCCCGTCCTGCTTGGTCTCCAACAGGATGTTGGAGAGGATCGGCATGGTATTGCGTTTCTCCACAATGCCTTGGACGCGTTGCAGCCCGGTCAGCAATTCGTCCCGGGCGATGGTGATCTTCATCGGCCTCCCTCCTTCCCCGGCCTAGGCGCCGGTGATCTGACGTTTCAGTTCTTCCAGCGTCCCGGCCAAGCTGGGATCGCTCTGTTTGGCCTTCTCGATTTGCTTGCACGCATGCATGATGGTGGTGTGATCCTTGCCCCCGAACGACCGCGCGATTTCCGGATACGACTGCTGGGTGATCTCCCGGCACAGGAACATCGCGATTTGCCGAGGATGGACCAGCGCCCTGGTTCGCCGCTTCGATTTCATCTCGGAAATCTTGATGTGAAATTTCTCTGCCACCTGCTCCTGCACCGCCGCCAAGGTAATCACGCGCGTTCGCTCGTTGATCAACTCCTTGAGGACGCTTTGCGCCATCGCAAGCGTGATGGTCTGCCCCGTCAATTGGGAGTAGGCGCCCAGCCTCACCAATGAACCTTCCAGTTCTCGTATGTTGGTCTTGATGTGGTGGGCCACGAAATGCGCGACCTCGTTCGGCATCGCGATCCCTTCCCTCTCCGCCTTGTCCTGAAGGATGGCGATCCGCGCCTCCAGCGGGTAGGGCTGGATGTCGGCGACCAGTCCCCATTCCAGCCGCGAACGCAGCCGCTCCTCCATCTCCGGCATGTCCTTGGGATATCGATCACTCGACACCACGATCTGTTTGCGGGCTTCGTAGAGACTGTTAAAGGTGTGGAAGAACTCTTCCTGGGTCGCCTGCTTGCCGGCGATGAACTGGATGTCGTCCACCAACAGCATGTCAATGTTGCGGTAGCGGCGGCGGACGTCAATCATCTTGTCATAGCGGATGCCGGTGATAACTTCATTGGTGAACTGCTCCGAGGTGACATAGGCGATCCGGAGGTCCGTCTGCTCCAAAACAAAGTTGCCGATGGCATGCATCAGATGCGTCTTACCCAAGCCCACCCCACCATAGATCAAGAGGGGGTTGTAGGAGGCGCCGGGTGACTCGGCGACTTTGAGTGAGGCGGCCCGCACGAATTGGTTGTTCGACGCCGCGACAAACGTTGAGAAGACGTAGCGCGGGTTGAGCTGTGAGGGACGTTTCACGCGCGAGGGAAACGCGACAGCCGGACGCTCCGCCACCGTCAGTGTACGCCCTTTACTGTGCGTGTCCGGCTCTGTATCTGTAATGACATACGCCACCCTCAAGCCCTTCTTGTCGGCAACCTGCCCCAGCACCTCTTCCAACACGGTCTGATAATGTTCCCGTATCCAATCACGGAAGAAGCGATTCGGTACGCGTATTGTTGCTTCACCATCACTGATCGTTGCGATGGAGAGGTCTTGAAACCAGGTTGTGAAGACATCTGGTGTCACCCGGGTCTTCAAAATCCCGGCACTCCCCTTCCATACAGTCGCTGCGTCCACAAAAAATCCTTCTTCCGTCAGTACTCCACAGCCTTTTCCAGTACTGTGGATAGTCAGTATTCAATTACACCCAGAGAATGTACAGGCTATCCACTCTCTTTACAGCACCTCTTCAACTCTTATGACTATGACACCTCATCCTCTCCTGTCGTAACCTGTCTACCTACTTTTCTTTTATCCCCATCACCCACATACACTACGATTACTTCCTCCTCCTCCTCTTTTTCTTTCTATACAATCAGAAAGAGAAGACTACAACGCTTTACCACACAAGCACCTTCTTTGCTTCAAAAAGAAGTGTCACTAACTGTTCATAGGAAATACTCTCTCCTTGATGGACTGAGGTAGTCTCAGTCACACCAAAGACAGCATACTTCAGGAGGACAGGCAGTCCACCTGTAGAGGATAAGAGAACAACGATAGGAGGGTTTGACTGGGGAGTTGGAGTAAAAAATGGTAGTAACTGGTGAGCCAATGGAGTGACCGGATTTTTGAGTAGGTGCAGGGTCATGGTATTAGACTTTATGAAAAAATAAGGACACGGTCCGCAGCCTCCAGAGTTGTGGCGGCATCTTGTGGGAGGATCAACTGAGTCAGACAGCCCTGTACATAATTAGAAGGGACATCCGCATCAGTTGTGATAAAAAAAACAGTATTCCATTCAATAAACACAGGAAGATGTTTTTCTAGAATATCTCCATGAATAATGTCGCTGGTATCGTCACTCAAAAGAAATGGCGCACAACCACTTAAAAGAATACAGAGATCGGCGCCTTCATTATGTGACCCTAACCCCAGCGCAATACGGAAGGCCTCCACTGCTCGATGACTGCGTAGAGGGTCGACGGCGATTGCAACCACAATCTTCGGTGAAGGACGCGACATGTCGTTGTTCTGTTGCGTTCAGTTGAAGGCTATAAAACGATCACAGGTTGAAACGATATCGGAAAGAATCACGAGACCACAATACGTGGCCCGCTCATCTTTTCGTACCACACCATGTTGCTGGGCACCATACGCACAGGCGAATAATTTCAAACCAGAGTCGCGTAAAGGCTGAAAACGGGGATCATCAACAGTCAGAACACCTTCGTCAATTAAGTAAAAATAGACGTCAATCCCGACGTTGAGCGCAGCCTCTGAAAGATGCACCGCCGTTGAAATATTTGTGTTGGCAGGCCCTGTGGAGAGAAGAATACCTAAGGCCCGTTTTTTCATCGTATATCCACAAGGAAATGACATTTATACACAGGTAAGAATATACGACCTAAACAAACGCGAAACATATTGAAAAGATACCACAAAACAAACGGTCAAGTAAATGGAAAAGGCGAAAACTTACGGCTGGTGTGTTATCTTCAGGCGAGCAAACAATTCAGCCATCGGCATCGTCAGATCGCGCCGTTCTGGAAGGTACCGAACGGTTACAGAGGCAGCGTCCACCCCCATGAGCACCCAGACCATCCCGGCCGTCTCCGCATATTTGAACTGCTTCCCGGGATCATCCTGCTCAAGGTATACTTCGACACAGACGCCGGCATGTCGAAGGCGCTCTGCCTGCTGCATGAGAAGCTCACGGGACTGGCCTTTGTTGACGAGCAACACTCGGGCAACGGGGGCGGAGCCTTGGCCCGCGTGACGCGCTTGGAGGAGTGAGAGAATCCGCTCAAAGCCGATCGAACAGCCCACCGCCGGAATCGGTTTCCCGGCGAATCGCCCTATCAGGCCATCATAGCGACCGCCTCCGAGGATGGACGAGGGATAGCCCTCCACGACGGCCTCGTAGATTGGGCCAGTGTAATAGTCCATGCCGCGCACGAGGAGCGGGTCGAAGATGACAAACGACGCTGGGTTGACCCCCTTCACCGCCGTTTCAATCTGACGGAGAGTGGCGATCGCGGCCTCAATGGTCTTTCTCTGAGTCGGCGCGATCGTTTGTAGGGCGTCGAGGAAGAGCGCACATCGGTCGGCGACACTGAGTCGATGCGCGTGAGAGACGAACCGGCCTACGGGGTCGGCCGCCTGCGATCCCGCTAATCCGCACTGCTGCAACTCTGGCACGACCTGCGCAAGACTGATTTTGTCCAACTTGTCGAGGAGGATCATCAGAGGGCCAAGGGCTTCCTGCCGGATGCCCATGCCCTGGAAGAGCAGCGGCAGCAGGTTTTTATCGCTTAACCGGAACCGATAGGCCCCCAGGTTTAAGGTGTTCAGTGCCCGCTCCGTCGCGGTGATGATCTCGACTTCGTAGTCTGAGGACGCCCCGCCGACCACGTCAATATCGCACTGATAGAATTCTCGAAACCGCCCCTTCTGCGGGCGGTCGGCGCGCCAGACGGGCGCGATGTGGTAGCGGCGGAAAATCTTGGGGAGCTTCCCCTGATGTGTGGCCACGAACCGCGCCAGCGGCACGGTCAGATCGAAGCGGAGGCCCTGGTCCGCAAGGTCGCCTCCCTCCGCGTGCGCCGCTGCGAGCTTCTCCCCCCGCTTCATGATCTTGAACAGGAGCTTCTCGTTTTCCCCGCCGCCCTTGCCGAGCAGGACGGAGAGGTCTTCCATGACGGGCGTATCAATCGGTAGATAGCCGTAGAGCCGGTAGACTGCGCTGATGGTCTCCATCACATGCTGGCGAAGCAGCGCGTCCTGCGGCAGCCAGTCGCGCATTCCAGTGGGAGGGCCGATGGAGGACACGGGGCTCATCCTAACGGCTTCGTGAGCGGCTATCAAGCAGACCGGACTCCATCAGCGACGTGCTGGATCGGTTCCGCCGAATGCCTGTCGCGGGTTGTCGCGCGACAGCGCGGCCAATTCCTCGTACAACTCGCGTTCGCGTGGCCCGACGGCCGTGGGCGCGACAAGGACCAGACGCACGTAGAGATCCCCGCCTGTGCCGTCCTGCTTGGGCAGTCCTTTGCCGCGCAGGCGCAGGCTCCGACCGCCCTGGCTTCCAGCCGGAATGCGCAAGGAGACGGGACCGGTTAAGGTCGGCACCATGACGTCCGCTCCCAGCACGGCTTCCCAGGGCAGCAGAGGGAGATCCATCTGGAGATCGTCGGGCGCATCCTCAATCATCAGGTACCAGGGGTGCGGCCGCAGACTGATCTTTAGGTACAGCTCCCCGGCCCGCCCTGATCGGCTGCTCGTTGCGCCCTGGCCTTTGAGCCGCATCCGTGCGCCAGGCCGTAGCCCGCGTGGCACGGTGATGTCCAGTGTCTTGGGACGCAGATGGCCGGAAGCATCCCGCGCAGAGAGTGTCACGCGCCGAGTCCCCGCCTGGGCCAGTTCCTCAAGGGACAGAGAGAAGTCGGCTTCAAGGTCGCTCCCTTTTTCATGGCTGCTCCGCAGGGACTCACCCCTGTCCCATGACGCTCCGCCCTCCGAGGGCGCGCCACCGCGCCCCCCAAACAGTGTCTCAAAAAAATCGCTGAAGCCCCCCGTAAAGCCGTCGCCGCCCATGGTCCGTTCGCCGCTCGCCCGTCCACCGCGCTGTCCGCTGCCGGGCGGGGGCGTAAAGTCCATCCCGTCCTTCCAGCGCGGCCCGAGACGGTCATATTGCTTGCGCTTGTCAGGATCGCCCAGAACCTCGTAGGCTTCGTTGAGTTCCTTAAATTTTTCCTCTGCCGCCGTCTTTTTGGACGGGACCGTCTGCATATCCGGGTGGTACTGGCGCGCCAACTTCCGATAGGCGTCCTTGAGCGCCTTCTCGGTGGCGTCGCGCGACAGGCCCAGCACCTCGTAGTAGTCTTTAAATTTTACGCCCATGGGTCAGATCCTTATCCCTGCGCTTCAGAGTAATCATCCTGCGGCTGTTTGTCCAGCGCAGGCTGGATTTGTGCCGCTGGCGCCTGTCTGCTAGAGTGCGGACCATGCTGGCCGTCATTACCGGGGCGTCACGAGGCATCGGAGAAGGCTATGCCCGGCAGCTTGCGGCGCGCGGCTATGCGCTGCACCTTGTGGCCCGCGACGCCGAGCGGTTGGCGCGGTTGGCCGGTGATCTTCGGTTGCGTTATGGGATTGCCGTGGACGAGATCGTCCTCGACCTCGCCCAGGCAGATGCGGCGGAGCGGTTGTACATGGAAGTCCGCAGGCGACGGACAGCGGTAGACCTGCTGATCAACAACGCGGGGTTCGGCCTGTACGGGGAGTTTGCAGACCTGCCGATGCCGCGCATTCAGGAGATGCTCCTGCTGCATCTGGTCACGTTTACCAAACTGGTCCGTCTGTTCCTGCCGGAGATGCGGGAACATCGGCGCGGCGCCATCATCAATATCTCGTCGGTCGCGGGCTTGATGCCGCTGCCGTATCTCTCACTCTACGCCGCCACCAAAGCCTTCATAGTCAGCCTGGGAGAGGGCCTCGCGTGTGAAGCCGCGCCCTACGGGGTGATGGTGCAGACCTGCTGCCCCGGCCGAACCGTCACCGACTTTCACGAGACCGCCGGCGTGAAGGACTACTGGGCGCCGGGAGGCGAACAGACGGCCAATGACGTGGTGGCGGAATCGCTCGCCGCGCTGGATCGGGGCCGCTCGCTGGTCATTACAGGCCGGCGCAACCGCTGGCTGATCCGCCTCCAACAGATGCTCCCCCGTCGCGTCCTGTTATGGGCTGCGGAACGGACGTTACGACCGTAAGCGCCGTCCGCCCTCAGATCATCACGATGTCGTATTGCTCAATGTGCAGGGTCGGATCGGGTTTGACGACGACGGTGACCGACCGTTCGCGTTCCAGGCCGGCGAGGGTCCCGGCTTCCTCGTCCATCAGCATGGCGGCCACGCTGGGATGGGCGCCGATGACCACGGTGCGTTCGTCCGGCAGGGGTTCCAGCCGCCGGATGTCGCGGAACAGCTCGTAACAGATGGTGGTCGGGTCCTTCGTGTAGGCGCGGCCCTCGCAGTAGTGGCAGGGCTCGGACAGGGCGCGGTAGAGGTCTTCGCGCACACGCTCGCGCGACATTTCCACGAGGCCCAGTTCCGACACGCGCAGGATGCGCGTCCGGGCCTTGTCGGTCGCGAGCGCGTCGTTGAGCGCCTGGAACACCTTATCCCGATTGCGCTCGCGGTCCATGTCAATAAAGTCAATGATGATGATCCCCCCGATGCTCCGCAGCTTGAGTTGGTAGGCAATCTCTTTGACGGCTTCCAGGTTGGTTTTGGTGATCGTCTCCTCCAGGTCGCGCTTGCCGACGAAGCGGCCCGTGTTGACGTCCACGACGGTCATGGCCTCTGTATGGTCAATGACGATGTGCCCGCCCGACTTGAGCCAGACCTTGCGGGCGGTGGCCTTGGCGATTTCGGATTCGAGATCGAAATGGTCGAAGATCGGCTCATCCTTGGCATAATAATGGATGCGCGAGAGCAGGTCGAACATGTAGCGGCCCACGAATTCCCGAATCGCATCGTAATCGGATTTGGTGTCCACCCACAGGTGCTGGACGTCCTTTGTAAAGTGATCGCGGACGGTTCTGAAGACCAGGTCCAGATCGTTATGGAGCAGGGCCGGCGCCTTCAGGCGAGACTGCTTTTCCAGAATAGCGTCCCAGGACGCCTGGAGGAACTCGACGTCCGAGCGGAGCTCCTCGTCCGTCACGCCCTCGCTAACGGTCCGCACGATATAGCCGGAGCCCGGCTTGCGGAGCTTCAGCATGAGTTGTTTCAATCGGGACCGCTCCTCATTACTGCCGATCCGTCTTGAAATGCCGATATGCTCGACATGGGGGAGAAACACCAGGAAGCGGCCTGGGAGAGACACGTAGGACGTGACGCGCGAGCCTTTGGTGCCGATCGGCCCCTTGGTGACCTGGACCATGAGCTCCTGGCCTTCGTCGAGGAGGTCTTCAATGGGTTTCGCGCTGTGGCGTTTGGATTTGGGGACATCGGGCGCCTGCTCGTCTTCGTCCACGAGCGTCTCGTCCGAGCCGATCCCGCCGGTCAGATCGGACACGTGCATGAACGCGGCCTTGTCTTGCCCGATCTCCACGAAGGCCGCTTGGAGGCCCGGGAGGACCTTGACGATCTTCCCCTTGTAGACGTTGCCGACGAAGTCCCGTTGCTTGATCCGGTCAATGTACAGATCCGTGAGGGTTTTCCGGTCGAGCACGGCCACGCGAGTCTCTTCCCGCGCGACATTGATGATAATGTCCAATCCCATAAACAGACTCCTTCTTCTTTAAAAGGTGACCCATCGTTCAGTAAAATCTGGTTACTCGTCGTCGTTTGACATTCAATAACAGTCCGAGGGCCGCCATGGAGGTGATGGTGGCCGTCCCGCCGTAGCTCATCAGCGGCAGCGGGATGCCGACGATCGGGAACACCCCCATCGTCATGCCCACGTTGACCATCAGGCAGAAACCCAGCGTTGAGAGGATGCCGGCGGCCAGGAGCAGCCCCAGCGGGTCTCTCGCCTTGACCGCGATTTCGGAGGCCAGATAGATCAGGGCCGCGAACAGCCCGAACAAGAGGAGGACGCCGAGAAAGCCCCATTGCTCGGCGAAGACCGCGAACACAAAATCCGTGTGGCCTTCGGGAAGGAATTTGAGGCGGCTCTGCGTGGCCTCGTCGAGGCCCTTGCCGAGCAGCCCGCCTGCCCCGATGGCGATGCGGGACTGCAAGGCGTGATAGCCCTTGCCGGCGGGATCGGTCATAGGATCCCAGAAGGTCATGATGCGTTCGCGTTGATAGTCATGCAGCGATGACCAGGCCAGTTCCCAGGCAAAGGGGAACAGCATGGAGGTGAAGAGGATGCCCAGGCCGAGGGCCTTGGCATGGAGGCCGCTCACCAGCACCATCGAGACAAAGATGAACGTGAAGCTCATGGCCGTGCCGAGGTCCGGTTGTTTCAGAATCAACAGAATGCCGGGCAGCGTTAACAGGCCGGGCAGAATCACGCGCTGCACCCAGCCTGCCCGTTGGACGTTGGCGAAGTACTTGGCGAGCACGATGACCAACATTAGTTTGGCCACTTCGGACGGCTGGACGGCGATGGGGCCCAGCGAGAACCAGCGTTGCGCGCCTCGGCTGGACTTGCCCATGATCAGCACCAGCGCTAGCACAAGCAAGGTGACCGCATACAGAACGTAGGCGTGCCGGGCCAGTGTGTGGTAGTCCACGGCGAGAGCTGCCAGAAAGGCCACCGTGCCGATCAGAATCCAGAGCAGTTGTTTGGCGTAGAGCGGGGTGCGTCCCTCTGGCGTCGGGCCCGGCGCGATGCTGTAGATGGAGAGCACTCCGATGGCGAGGAGACTCGTGGCCACGAGAACGAACCGCCACTCAAAATTGTCCGGGGCTCTGCGGTCGAGCATCAGTGTCCTTCAGGTAGTTTTCAATCAGAGCTTTGGCGATGGGCGCGGCGAAGGTGCCGCCGTGCCCGCTGTTTTCCACGATGACCGCCACCGCGATCTTCGGATCGTCCGCCGGCGCGTAGGCCACGAACCAGGCGTGATCGCGAAACGACTTGGGGATGGCCTCAGGTGTCGCGCCGACCGGGATGGCGCGCGCGCTGACCGTCTGCGCAGTGCCGGTCTTGCCGGCGATCTCTACCATCGTCGAGCGAGCGCGCCCGCCGGTGCCACGCGTGACGACACCGTGCAAAGACTCCTGCAACAGCACGAGTGTGCGGTCCTGCAGCGGCAGGGTCCCACGGTCTTGCGGGGGAACGTCCTGGAGGCGGCCGGTGGCTCGCTCACGAATGGCGCGCACCAGCCTGGGTTTGTACAGAATGCCGCCATTGGCGACCGCCGCTGTCGCCACGGCCATTTGCAGGGGCGTGACGGTGACGTACCCCTGTCCGATGGCCACGGAGATGGTTTCGCCGGCGTACCAGGGTTCCTTCCGGACTCGTTGTTTCCACTCGGTCGAGGGGACGATCCCGACACGCTCGGACGGCAGGTCAATGCCGGTGGGCTGCCCCAACCCGAACGCGCGCGCCGTTTCCGCAATCGCGTCAATCCCCAGTCGCTGGCCGATGTTGTAGAAGTACACATCGCAGGAATTGATGAGGGCCTGCTCCATGCCCATCACGCCATGCCCGCCCTTTTTCCAATCCTTGAACACATGCTTGCCGAATGGAAAGGCGCCGGCGCAATGGACTTTGGTGTTGGAGGACCACTTGTCCGATTCGAGGGCGGCGGCGGCGACCATGATTTTAAAGGTGGACCCTGGTGGATACTGTCCCTGCACGGCCCGATTGGTCAGCGGGTGACGCGGGTCTGTGGCGATCTGTTCCCATGCCGAAGCCGTGAGGCCGCGCGACAGGCTATTGGGGTCGAAGGTGGGGTGGCTGACCAGCGCCAACACGTCGCCGTTCGTGGCATCCAGCGCGACGACGGCGCCGGCCTCCCCGCCTAAGAGGGTTTCGGCGGTTTCTTGCAGACGCAGATCAAGGCTCAAATAGAGGTCATCGCCGGGTGTCTGTTCCGTCACAGCGACGGTGGCCTGCTCGTTGCCCCGCGCATCCACTTCGACAGTTTTTTCTCCGGCCAGGCCCTGGATCACGCGATCATAGGTTTTCTCAATGCCGGCCTTGCCCACGATACTGCCTTGGGGCAGATCGGTCAGGGCCGGCTCATGCTGCTGCTCCGGCGAGACCTCGCCGACGTAGCCCAGAAGATGCCCTCCCAGGCCGCCATGCGGATAGTTGCGTTGGGACTCGGCCTGGATCCGCAGTCCCGGCAGGTCGAGGCGATGGCTTTCGATGAGCGCAGCCTCGCGGAGCGTGAGTCCGGATTTTACCAGGATAGGCAGATACGATCTGGCCTGAAGAACCAGTCGTTTGTGAGTCTCAGCGCGGGGCAGGCCGAGCAGGTCCTCCAGGGCGGCAGCCAGGCCGTCCCGGTCCCGAATGTCTTCTACTGTGAGATAGAGGTTGAAGCTGGGGACGTTGTTGGCGAGCAAAGATCCGTGGCGGTCGAAGATCAGGCCTCTGGTCGGCTTCAGGTCCACCGTGCGGATACGATTCTGTTCCGAGAGCTCACGATAGTAGGGGCCCTTGACGACCTGCAGGTACCAGAGGCGCATGGAGAGGAGCAGCAGCCCCAGCAGGAGGCCGAGGCGTAGATACAACAACCGGCGTTGCAGGTTTTTGAAGTCTTCGTGCTGGGTCGTGAACGTCTTCATCAGTGAGGGCCGTTGGCTGAGCGTGGCACGAGGCCCACCCTTTGGATGAGTGTGAAGGCGGCCAAGCCGAGGAGCGCATCATAACAGGTTTGCGGCAGGAGGATCCCGTGCGTGGCCGGGAAGAAAGTCACGCTGGGCCCCGTGAAGGATTTCAGCACACCCAGGGCGGAGCCGGAGAGGAATGAGAGCCCCAGCAGAAGCGCCAACACCACGGTCCAGGTCAGGTTGACCAGATTGCGCCTGGCCAGCCCGGCCAGCAGGCCGAGGAGCGGTTTCACGCAGAGGTTGCCCCAGAGGGCGCCCCCCGAGAAGAGGTCCTGGGCGAAGCCCATCGCCAGTCCGGCCAGCACCGTTTCCACCTCGCTCCGGTACAGTCCAATCAGACACACGGTGACGAGGGCCACATCCGGCTGGATCCCGGCGATGCTGATCCGGTCGAGCAGTACAATTTGAATCGGCACGACCAGCAGAACCAGCGTGACGACGCCAAGGCTCTTCATCGCGGGTTCCCCGCCTCGCGTCTGGCCTGAGGCTGGAGCGGGAACGGCATGGGTGGGAGCGACGCCGACTCGCGCGGCGACGTGACGACGAGCACCTCCTCAATCTTGGCAAAGTCTCCGGACGGCGCGATTTCGGCGGAGAGGAACAGGTCCGCCTCGCGCCGTTCGATCTTGGTGATGGTCCCGATTGGCAGGCCACGGGGAAACCCGCCCGCCAAGCCTGATGTCACGACCTGGTCACCGACCGTGACGGCGGACAGGAGCGGGAGATATTTGATGCGGGCGAAGCCCTGCTCCGTGCCCTCCACGATGCCCTCGTCCCGCGTCTGCTGCACCAGCCCCGTGACCGCGTTGTTCGGATCAATCAGGAGGAGGACGATCGCGAAGCGGTCATAGGCCTTCACAATCCGACCAATGATGCCCGCTGGCGTCACCACGCCCATGTCCACCGCCAGGCCGTCGTCCGTGCCCTTGTTGATGACGACACTGCGATACCAATTAGAGGGATCCCGGCCCACGATCTGCGCGGAGACCGTGGGAAACGACAGCCGCTCTTTCAGCGCCAACAGGTCGCGCAGGCGTGTGGTCTCGGTGGCCGCCTCGCGCAGACGCACGGTCTCCATCTGTAGGCGCGCGAGGTCCTGGCGAAGCGTGACATTCTCCTCCTGCGTCTGTTGCAGGAACCCATAGCGTGTCCACAGGCCGTTGACACCCTGGTTCATCCAGTCCAGCGTGTGCAGGGGAATAGCGATGGCGTCGGCCATGTGTCGTCCGAGCGCCTGCAACGGTGTCTGGCGAGAGTCCGGCAGCAACAGCAGCGCCGTGATCAGCACCGCCAAAAAGAGGAGGAAGGCTCGCTTGCCGCCGGCGATGGAGTGGAGAGAAAACATGTGCGTGCGCGGTTACCGCGGACTGTTGTGCTGCGACATCACACTGATTTTGCGCAGCAGGTCCAGGTCATCGAGAATTTTGCCGACACCCAGCACGACTGAGGTGAGCGGGTCGTCCACGGTGATGATCGGGAGACCGGTCTCCTCGCGTAGGCGCGTGTCCATGCCCCAGAGCATGGAGCCGCCGCCCGTCAGCACGATGCCGCAATCAATGATGTCGCCGGCCAGTTCCGGCGGCGTGTTTTCAAGCGCCACCTTGACGGCATTGATGATGGTGCTGATCGGTTCGTAGAGGGCCTCCCGGATCTCTGCGTCGTCCAGCACGAGCGTTCGCGGAATCCCGGAGATCAAGTCGCGCCCCTTCACCATGAGGGTCTTTTTGTCCTCGTAGGGATAGGCCGAGCCGATTTCGACTTTGATGCGCTCGGCCATGTGCTCGCCAATGAGCAGGTTATACTTCTTTTTGACGTAGCTTAGGATCGCGTCGTCCATGCGGTCGCCGGCCACCTTGACGGATTCGCTGTAGACGATTCCGCCGAGCGAGAGCACCGCGATATCGGTCGTGCCGCCCCCGATATCCACCACCATGTTGCCGGAGGGTTCTGTGATGGGGAGGCCGGCGCCGATGGCGGCGGCCACCGGCTCTTCGATGAGGTACACCTCGCGGGCGCCGGCGAGTTCTGCCGAGTCGCGCACGGCGCGCTGCTCCACTTGTGTAATCCGAGACGGCACCCCGATGATGATTCGCGGTCGGACGAAGGTGCGGCGGTTGTGCGCCTTTTCGATGAAATGGCGCAGCATCTTTTCTGCCATCTCGAAGTCGGCGATCACGCCTTCCTTCATTGGGCGGATGGCCGAGATGCTGCCTGGGGTCCGCCCCAGCATCTTCTTGGCCTCAATGCCGACGGCGAGGACCCGTTCGGTCTTCTTCTCGATCGCCACGACTGAGGGTTCGCTGAGGATGATGCCGCGCCCGCGCACATACACGAGGGTCGTGGCCGTGCCGAGGTCAATGGCCAGGTCATTGGAGAACCACCCAAGGATGTCGGAGGTGAGGCTCACGCGATTCCTCCTTTATGTCCGGGACTCCACGTCGAAGATCGCGTCATCCACGACCTGCGTATGAGCCAACTCATCGCCGATCCGCAGCCCCTGCCGGTTGCCGATGATCAGCAGCGTCTCAATGCCCAGGATGACGGTGGCCCCCACCCATCCCACATAAGGAATCTGGAAGACGAGGTAGCCGATGGCGAGCGGCGCGTTGCGGACGATTGAGTCCTTAAATCCGGCCGGCGCGCGCAGGTCAGGCATCCAGGCCTGGAGGCCAATGAGCCGCTTGCCGAGACTGCGTCCGGCAAAGCCGTCCGCGACGAGTACATACCATAGCGCCACCCAAAAACCGTAGAGGGACAGCACCTCCCCCAGGGCGAGCACGATCAAGAGATCCAAGGATTTGGCAATGAAGCGGTGAAGGACCATGGCTTTGGGAAACACCTGAAGGGGCGCTCGCGTCTGCGACTTGTCGAGGGGGCCCTCCGTTTCCGGCAAGTGTCTTGCTCCTACTTCCAGGACGGAGTGTACCAAAAAACAGACAGCAAGACAAATGGGTGAGCATTGCTGTGTGACGCGGTCGTATTGACGCATGGCATGGATCGGACGTATGGTCTTTCTCAACAGAAGGGTTGTAGAGTGATGGAGCGTGTCCTCGAAGCGGAATTGATGGACGATCCTGAGCAGGCGCTGGCCTATGCGCGGGCTGATTTCCACGAGGAGAATCAGGGTTTTGCGAACCGGTTGCTGGAGTTTTATCCGGAACTGCTGGAGCTGAAGGACGCGCATGTGCTGGACCTCGGCTGCGGGCCTGCCGACATTCCCATCAGGCTGGCCCGTGCGTGGCCGACATGTCGCATCACCGGCGTGGATGGATCGTCGCCCATGATCGCGCTCGGCCTGGAGGCGGTCCGCGCAGCCGGCTTGAGCGACCGCATCACGTTACGATGTGAGCGGATGCAAGACACCGTGCTTGCGGAGAAGGCCGACGTGGTGATCTCCAACAGCCTCCTGCATCACCTGCCGAATCCCTTGCAGTTCTGGTATGCGATCAGGCAACTGGCCAAACCTGGCGCGGTCGTGTTGGTGATGGATCTCCTGCGTCCCGATTCGCCGGAGGCGGCGCAGGCACTCGTAGACCGGTATGCTTCACAGGAACCAGCGAGACTCAGGCGGGACTTCTATCAGTCTCTGCTCGCCGCCTTCACCGACGATGATGTGGCGGCGCAGTTGACGGAAATGAACATGAGCCGCCTCCTCATTGATGTCCCCGACGACCGCCACTGGCTCGTCGGTGGGCGGCTGGTGTGACACAGGGCGAGGGCGCTCACACAATCTACGGTGGACGACTGGGCCGTGGATTGTGATTACATGATCCGGAAGGAAATCATCACGGGAGTCGGTGAGACTGGAAGGGATGCCGTCATTCCCGCGCCAGACACTGTTGGATAGGCTATAATGATCTTCACGAGGTGTCTGTATGGCGACTCGGCAGATCCGCATCACGCCTCCCGGTCCTCTGGCCCGCGCCGTTCTGCGACGGAGCAGTCGGTATGTGGCCCCGTCCGGCACGCAGACGTATCCCCTGGTCGTGGATCATGCCGTCGGGTGCCATGTTTGGGACGTGGACGGCAACTGCTATCTGGACTTCACCGCAGGAATCGCTGTCAGTGCGACCGGCCATGGCCACACAACAGTCGTTGGCGCGATCACGGCACAAGCGGAACGACTGGTCCACTTCTCGTTCGCGGACTTTTATTACCCGTCCTACATCCGTCTTGCCGAACGCCTGGCCGCACTCACCCCTGGCCGCGATTCCCAGCAAGTCTATTTGTGCAATTCTGGCGCCGAGGCGATAGACGCCGCCATCAAGCTGGCCCGTCATGCCACACGGCGTCCCTACATCCTGGCCTTTTACAACGCCTTTCATGGCCGAACGCTTGGTGCCGTCTCGCTGACCTCCAGCAAGGTGATCCAACGACGAGGCTTCGCGCCGCTCCTGCCTGGCGTGTTCCACGCGCCCTATCCTGATGCGTATCGAACTCGCACCGGCGATCCGGCAGGCGACTGCCTCACGCATATAGAAGACGTCTTATTTCGTACCGTGCTCCCACCGGAGGAGACGGCTGCGATGGTCATGGAGCCTATTCAGGGAGAAGGCGGCGTGATCGTTCCACCGGATGCGTTTCTGAAAGGACTCCGTCGGCTCTGTGATCGCTATGGGATTCTGCTGGTGGCTGACGAAGTGCAGACTGGCATGGGGAGAACGGGAAAATTTTTTGCGATGGAACATACGGGTGTCGTGCCGGACATCATCTGTCTGGCGAAGGCGTTGGGCGGGGGCCTGCCGCTGGGCGCGATCATTGCCAGGAAGCGAGTCATGTCGTGGGAGCAAGGCTCGCATACGTCCACGTTCGGCGGCAATCCCGTGGCCTGCGAAGCCGGGCTGGCGGCGATTGACGTGATCGAAAAAGAAGGACTGATGCGGAACGCCCTGACGCAGGGAGCGTACATACAAAAACGGATTCGCGGAATGCAGCGACGCCATCCGATGATCGGCGATGTGCGAGGGCGCGGCCTGATGATTGGCGTGGAACTGGTGACGCATCGCCGGACGAAGGAACGGGCTGCAACGGAACGCGATGCCGTCGTGCAGAAAGCGTTTCAGTTGGGGCTGCTGTTGCTGCCCTGCGGGAGAAATACGTTTCGGATCAGTCCACCGTTGAGTATCTCCCGCCAGGAAGTAGACGAGGGACTCGCCATGCTCGACGAGGTGTTGCCATGACGACCGTGAACACGGTGACGACAGTGGTGAAGAACTTTCTCGGTGGGCAATGGCGTGACGCGCAGACGGGACGCACGTTTGAGAGCCGCAATCCGGCGACTGGGGACGTGGTGGGGCGCTGCGTGGATTCAGGGCCGGAGGATATCGCGGAGGCCGTGAAGGCCGCAGCTGCCGCCTTCGAGGGGTGGCGGCTCACGCCCGCGCCTCGACGCGGCGAAATTTTGTTTCGCGTGGCCGAACGGCTGATGCGGGACAAAGAGACGTTGGCCCGCACTGTGACCCGTGAAATGGGCAAGGTGTTGGCTGAGGGTCGGGGCGATGTGCAAGAGGCCATTGACATGGCCTACTACATGGGAGCTGAGGGGCGGCGTCAGTTCGGCTCCGTCGTGCCGTCCGAGTTGCCCGACAAGTCGGCCCAGTGCGTGAGGGAGCCGGTGGGGGTCGTCGGGCTTATCACGCCCTGGAATTTCCCCATCGCCATTCCTGCCTGGAAGGTTCTTCCAGCGCTGATTCTTGGCAATACGGTCGTGCTCAAGCCCTCGCCGGAAACGCCGGTGACGGCTGCGCTGTTCGTCAAGGCCCTGGAAGACTGCGGGGTGCCGCCGGGCGTGGTCAACCTTGTGTTAGGGAGTCGCATCGAACTGGGCGAAGCGCTGGTGCGCCATCCGAACGTCGCGCTCATTTCGTTCACGGGTTCTACGGCCACAGGGGGGAAGGTCGCGGTCGAGGCGGCGTCACGGTACAAACGGGTGGCGCTGGAGATGGGCGGCAAGAATGCCATCCTCGTGATGGAGGACGCAGACCTTGACCTGGCTGTGGACGGCATTCTCTGGAGCGCGTTCGGCACCACAGGTCAGCGTTGTACGGCCTGTAGCCGAGTCCTCGCGCATCGTGACGTGAAGGAGCGGCTGACGCAGATGTTGCTGGCTCGGATGGCGACCTTGTCTGTGGGCAATGGGTTGAAACCCGGCACCGCTGTTGGGCCGCTGGTCAGTCGTGCGCAATTGGAGAAGGTGCAGCAGTATGTCCAGATCGGGCAGCAGGAGGGAGCGCGTCTCGTGGCCGGCGGGACGATTCTGTCGGAGGGAGACTACGCGAAGGGGCATTTCTTTGCGCCGACGCTGTTTGATGACGTGATGCCTTCGATGCGAATTGCCCGCGAGGAAATTTTCGGACCGGTAGTGGGACTACTTTCGGTTGCAGACCTTGCAGAGGCCATTGCGATCAACAACGACACAGACTACGGACTATCTACGTCGCTCTATACGAACGATATCAATCGGGCGCAGCGGGCCATGCGCGACATCCGCACCGCCGTCATTTATCTGAATGCCGGCACAACCGGCAGCGAAGTGCAGGTGCCCTTTGGCGGAATGCGCCGGACGGGCAACGGACATCGTGAGGCGGGGCAAGCGGCGCTGGAGACCTTCAGCGAATGGAAAACCATCTACGTGGATTACAGCGGCAAGCTCCAACGGGCGCAGATGGATACGGAGTGAGCGATGGATGGCGCGAAAGACACAGGGGTTGCGCTCGACGCGCGGCTTGACGGCCTTATTACGGAGTACCTGTCGCGGAATCTGTCGGCGCGAGTCTTACAGGCGGCGTTGGATGAAGTCGGGGTCGGCTTCCGTCCGGTGATTGACCATCTCACTATCAGGACGCTGGATATTGATCGGCGCGCTGAGGAGTTTCTCCGCCTGGGGTATGGGTATGCGGAGACTTTGCGCTACGATGATTGGTTCGCCAAGGTCTACCGTGTGCCGGGCTTTCCGCCGTTGTTTGTGGATCAGGCCTACCACGATGACCGGGGACGCACCAGCATCATCCCAGGGTGGGTCGGGACGTTCGGCGATCAGACGCTCCATCATGTGGCCGTGCGGGTGGACGATATTGAATGGGCCATTCACCGGCTGCAGGCCCAAGGACTGGTCTTTACCGGCGAGATCGTGGGGGCGCGTGGCGCGTCACTACGGCAGATTTTCACCGCGCCGGAACGGGTCGGCGGCGAGATCTTTTCCGTGCTGGAGGTGACCGAGCGGCGCCATGGATTTCTGGGCTTCTCACCACCACAGGCCAACGCCTTGATGCGGTCTACCGTGGAACCAGACTGAGGGAGCTGCCAACCCGCGCAGCGGTGCGTAAGCCGGTCAGTCTGTGGGCGCCGCATCGCGTCACTGAGCGCGGCATGGTCTGTCGATCTTCACCAGATGTATGTCGCTATGTGTAGCGGTGTGACCTCCCCCACAAGAGTTGACAAACAGCGGCATTTCGACTACATCATAAACAACTCTGGCCTGGAAGGTCTGCGCTGGATGTGGGTTGTCTAAAGGAACAGGGTGCATGAACACGCGAATATTATCGGCGGCGAGTCTGTTGCTGTTGGCGGTCCTGACTGGATGTGTGAGCTCGAGCGCGTATAATCAGGCGCTCCGTGATCTGCAATCTGCCAAGAGCGATCTCGAACGGGTCCGTGCCCAGAACGAAGAGCTGAATAAGCAGATCATTGGCGTGAAGGAGGCTCTCAACAACGCCGTCGCGCAGGAACGGCAGATCGGCGCGAAGCTCAAAGAAGAGACTGAAAAATCCGCCTCGCAGCGTGTGGCCCTTGAGAGCAGGCTGAAGGAGGCGGAACAGCAGATGAGGGAGTTGATGGCGTTGAAACAGACGCTGTCCCAGGAGATGGAGGTCGCCAAACAGCGGTATGAAGATTCGTTGAAGATTCAAAAGCGGCAGGCGAAGGAGTTGAAGGAACGCGAACAACTCTCTCTGCGTCAGTCTCCAACTCAGCCGGTGCAGCCGTCGCCGCCGATCCCGCCGAAACCAGAGAGCACGTCTCCCGCGACGCCCTAACGTTCCTAAAAGGAGGAGTGTATGGGACCCAAACCGATCACGGTGGTCGCGATCATTTTTGGTTTGGTGGTGGGGAATGGTCTGGGAGTTCGCGCGGCTGCTGCCGAGGCGATGCCGTCATCGGTGGCGCCGGAGGTGGTGACCCTGGACCGGGCCGTGGCGTTGGCGTTGGCCCATCACCCCAGTCTTCGAGTGGCGCAGGGGACGCAGGCCGTCAACGAAGCGCGCGTGGGGCAAGCGCAATCAAGCTTCTTTCCGCACGTCCAGGCCAGGAGCGCGTATCAGCAGGCGACAGCCAATAATGCCACGGCATTTGGCGGCGGACCGGCCCTCCGGAGCACCCGAGGCGATAATTTCGGCACCTATCAAAACAGCGTCACGCTCAACCAGTTGTTCTATGATTTCGGCAAGGTGTCGTCCCAGGTCACCAGCGCGGAATTGGCTTTTCAGGCTGCCAAATCTGATGCGGAGACGACGGCGCAGACGGTGATCGTCACGGTGCAACAGGCCTATTTCGGACTCCAGCAAGCGCAGCGGTTGGTCACGGTCGCCGAGGAGGCCCTGACCCAATTCACGAAGCATCTGGACTTGGCGAAGGGACGCTATCACGCCGGCGTGGCGCCCAAAATTGACGTAACCACGGCAGACGTGGACTTGTCCAATGCCCGTCTGAATCTCATTACAGCCCGGAACAATGAACAGGTGGCCCATGTGCGGCTTAACCACGCGATGGGAATGACTGATCCGAACCCCTATCGCGTGGAAGACCCAGCGCTGGCGCCGCATCCCGCCATCTCCCTGGTTGACGCGATGGCGACGGCGCTGCGGCTCCGTCCTGAACTGATGGCCCAGCAGGCGCTTGAGCAGGCCGCCGAAGCCACGATTACGACGGCCCAACGCGACTTCTTCCCCACGGTCAGCGGATTGGCCAACTATTCCTACAACGGACAGGAGTTCCCGCTGGTCTATAACTGGAATCTCACGGGTGTCGTGACCGTTCCGCTCTTCAGCGGGTTTCTGACCCAGCAACAGGTGGCTGAAGCGCGCGCCAATCTTCTCAGGACCAAGGCCAATGGAGAGGTGTTGCGCCAGACCATCCAGCTTGAAGTGCATCAGGCGCTTGTGAATCTGGAGGCGGCCAGAGAGCGTCTGCATGTGACAGCGGTGACGGTGACACAGGCGAAGGAACGGTTCGCATTGGCGGAGGGGCGCTATCGGGCCGGTCTCAGCAACGCGATTGAAGTCACGGATGCAGGGGTGGCGCTCGTGAGCGCCCAGGTCAACGACGTGGTGGCCCTCTCGTCGTATCACGCTGCGCACGCCCAACTTGACCGCGCCATGGGTCTCAGCGCCTCGGCGCGATAACCTGATGAAGCAGGGTCCCACCAACACACGGGTGATCGCGGGGGCTCTCCTCGTCGCCCTGCTGGTGGCTGGATGGTACTGGTGGAACGGCGACCAGCAACCGCCGGTCACCTATAAGACTGCGAAGATCGAGCGAGGGACGGTGGCCCAGGTCGTCACGGCCACCGGCACCATCAATCCCGTCATCACGGTGCAAGTCGGCAGTCAGGTCTCCGGCATCATCCAGGCCCTCTTTGCCGATTTCAATTCGGTGGTAAAGGCCGGACAGGTCATGGCGCAACTGGACCCTGTGCCGTTCCAGACCAGAGTGACGGAGGTGAGCGCCACGCTCCAGAATGCCCAGGGCAGCCTGGCTCGCGCCCACGCCGATCTCGCCTTGCAGCAGCGCACGTTCGATCGCGCCAGCGCCTTGTTCGAGCAGCGTCTGAATGCGCAACAGGACGTGGATAACGCCCTTGCCGCCTATGAGACCGCGCAGGCCGTGATCCAGATTGCGGAGGCACAGGTCAAACAGGCCCAGGCCCAGGTGGAGACGGCCAAGGTCAATCTGGCCTATACCACGATCCGCGCACCCGTCAATGGCATCGTGATTTCGCGGAACGTGGACGTAGGACAGACGGTGGCGGCGAGTTTTCAGACTCCGGTGTTGTTTACGGTGGCCAAAGATCTGACCAAGATGCAGGTGGATACGAACGTCAGCGAGTCGGACATCGGCGGCATCACCGAGGGCGCCTCCACTACGTTTGTCGTGGACGCCTATCCCTCGCACGTCTTCACGGGCAGGATTCTCCAGGTGCGGAACGCCCCGATCTCCGTGCAGAACGTCGTGACCTACAACGTGGTGGTGGGGGTGGACAATAGCGATCTACGACTCAGACCCGGCATGACAGCCAACGTGTCAATCATGGTGGCTCGTCGGGATGATGTCCTGAAAGTGCCCAACCAGGCGTTACGGTTCAAGCAGACAAAAGGTCAGGCCAAGCCGAAGGTCTGGCGACACAACCCGCAAGGCGAGCCGACGCCGGTGGAGGTTGCGACCGGTATTACGGACGGGGTGGTGTCCGAGTTGGTAGAGGGGGCCGTGCAGGCCGGCGATGAGGTCATCACCGGCTTGGAGGTTCCGAAAAACCCGCAGGGTGGCAGCCTGCCGCCGGGATTCGGCTCGTCACCGTCACAACGTCCGAGCACTGGCACACCGCGAGGCATGTAAGCAGGGCGTCGAGCGAGGAAACTGTACGATGAGCCTCATTGTCTGCCGCGACCTGGTCAAAACCTATCGTCTCGGCGAAATGGATGTGCAGGCGCTGCGTGGCGTCTCGCTGACGATCCAGGCCGGTGAATTCGTTGCCATCATGGGCGCGTCAGGCTCTGGTAAATCCACGATGATGAATATTCTTGGATGTCTGGATGTGCCTAGCAACGGCGCGTATCTGCTGGGCGGGACCGATGTGGCCACCTTGAGCGGCAATCGGTTGGCGGAGATTCGCAATCGCACCATCGGGTTCGTGTTTCAAAATTTTAATCTTTTGCCCCGAACCACAGCACGGGAAAATGTGCAATTGCCGCTTTTCTATCGCGGGATGCCGGCGGGCGAGCAACGGGAGCTGGCCTTGCATGCGTTGCAGCGCATGGGATTGGCTGACCGCGAGCATCATCATCCCGCCCAGTTGTCGGGAGGGCAGCAGCAGAGGGTTGCCATCGCCCGCGCACTGGTCACCAATCCGCCGCTGATCCTGGCGGATGAGCCAACCGGCAATCTGGACAGCCAGGCATCCCAGGACATCATGGGCACACTGACGCAGGTGAACCGTGAGGGGATCACCATCATTCTGGTGACGCATGAAGCGGACATCGCGCGGTATGCCCACCGGATCATCCTGATGAAAGACGGGGTCATTCAGTCCGACCGTGCCACGGATGACGCGGTCACCGCCCACGTGATGCCACAGGAGGCCGGCGCATGAATTTTCTCCTCATGACCGTTTTGGTGGCGTTTCGCGTGCTGGGTCGGAACCGGATGCGGTCGGTCTTAACGATGCTGGGCATCATCATCGGGGTGGGAGCCGTGATTGCCATGGTCAGTATTGGGGAAGGGGCGAAGGCCGCCGTCCAGGCCCAGATCGCCTCGTTCGGCACGAACGTCATTACGATTTTACCCGGTGCCATGACCACAACCGGCGTACGGACCGGCCATGGAGGCGTGATGACCCTGACCCTGTCCGACATGGAGGAGTTGCGAAACATTCCAGGCGTGACGGAGGTCGGCTGGGCGCGGCGAGACGCCATGCAGGTCATCCATGACAACCAGAACTGGTTCACGACGATCAACGGCGTCACGCCCGGCTATCTGGTTATCCGTGGCTGGTCCACCGCACACGGGGACTTTTTTACACCCAACGATATGGAAATGGCCGCGAAGGTTGCGCTGATTGGGCGGACGGTCGCTGAGAAGCTGTTTGGCCAAGGGGAGGATCCTGTCGGCGCGACAATCAGGATCAAGAACATCCCGTTCAAGGTCGTTGGCACATTGGTGGCCAAAGGATACGACACCAGGGGCAGCGATCAGGACGACGTGGTCTTCATTCCGTTCTCGACCGCCGAGCGGAAGGTCATGGGCGGCAAGTTTTTGGGGGTCATAGGCGCGGGATTTCTCTCGGCGGAATCCCCCGAACAGATGGCCCCCGTGGTTGGTGAAGTCACGAAGGTGCTCCGCCAGCGCCATCATTTGCGGCCCGACCAGGAGGATGACTTTACCGTTCGCAACCAACTCGATACGGCGAAAATTCAGGAGGGCACCAGTAACTCGATGAAGCTCCTCTTACTCGCCGTGGCGTCCATTTCGCTGTTGGTCGGGGGGATCGGGATTATGAACATCCTGTTGGTGTCGGTCACGGAGCGTACCAAGGAAATCGGTATCCGCATGGCCGTGGGGGCCACGCGACGTCATATTCTGCTTCAGTTTTTAGTTGAGGCTGTGGTGCTCAGTACCGTTGGCGGAGCCATCGGCGTGGCGGTCGGAGTTGTTGGGGCCAAGGCCGCCTCCAACCTTGCCGGGTGGCCGGCTATCATCTCGGGCGACATTCTAGTGCTGGCGTTCGTCTTTTCGGCGCTAGTCGGCGTTTTTTTCGGTCTCTACCCAGCCAATAAAGCGTCCCATCTGAATCCCATCGAGGCGTTGCGGTACGAATAACACAAAAAGAAGACCGACGGAACTCATGCGAGCCGCCGTCGGTCTATCTCAGAAAATGAAAAGAATTAGTGCGCAGCCTTCTTCTCTTCTTTCTTCTCAGCCTTCTTCTCATCCTTCTTCGCAGCTGGAGCCGCAGCGGCCGGAGCCGGAGCCGCAGCAGGAGCCATGGCAGCCGGAGCCGCCGCAGCAGGAGCCATCTTCTTCTCCTCAGCCGCGAAGGTGGAACCGGCAAAGGTCAAGCCGATCATCACTGCAAACATCGCAACAAGCGTCTTCATTCAAAATCACCCCCTTTCTTTTTAGAAAATTCTCACAGAGTATAATTTATAGCACTTCTCGTGCCAGGTGCGAATGTTTTGCTTGCGACAAACATCTATAATTTTTTCAATGTGTTAGGAAGTATTTCAGCATGCGCCTCACATTCTAGCCGTTCAATTGCCTGGTTTGGGGCGGCAACTGCCCTGATTACGCTATACTCCCCTCGCTGTTCATTGAGGGGGAAGGTAAGGTGGAAATATGACGCAGGGCCGTTTGTGGTCGTGGGTGGGTGGAGTGGGTGCCTGCCGACTCTCTGTAGTGCTTTTGGCCTCGGTGTTTTTGGCCTCGGTCATCGGAATCAAAGAGGCCCAGGCGAGTTCCGCCACGACGCCCGAAGTGCTCTATGCGCCTGAAGACAAACCGGCTGATCGGTTGGTCGCTCTCTATCAAGAGGCGCGGACGACGATTTACCTGGCCATGTACAGCCTGACCTATCCACCCATTGTGAAGGCGTTGGTGGCGGCGAAGAAACGCGGCGTGGACGTGCGGGTGCTGACGGATCGGAACAAGTTGGATGACCGGAGACAGCGCACCGCGCTTGAGACGCTCCGTCTCGCCGGCATCCCGATCAAGGTCAATCGGCATGATGGATTGATGCATCTCAAGCAGGCCGTTGTGGATGACCGCATGAATACGTCCGGCTCGATGAATCAGACGACGAGCGGCGCCCGCTATAACGACGAGCGGCTGGATATTTTTCATGATCCTGCCAGTACGCAGCGGGCCAAGAAAAAATTTCTTGCGATGTGGGACGATTCTAGCCGCTACGAGCACTGGCGGTGAAAGTAGCAGGATGAAGATTGACGTGGTCGTCGTCGGCGCGGGGGGGGGCGGCGCGGTCCTTGGCCTGGCGTTGGCTCATCAGGGTGTGTCGGTGCTGGTTTTGGAACGGCAACCAGGCCCGCCGACTGCTCTTCGAGGCGAGACCATTCAGCCGAACGGCCAACAGATTCTGGAGCAACTGGGCATTCTCCACGCGCTCACGCCGGAGACCGTCCAGCCGGTACAGACGTTTCATTTCATACGGATCCCAAAAGGCCATGAGGGTGCCGAACGGCTCTGCACGATGGACTACGGGATGCTGCCCGCGCCGCACAATCACGCGCTGGTGGCTCTCTCCAGTTCCGTGCATCACCTGATCCTAGACCGGCTCGCACAGCAGACAAGCGCGCAGTTGTGGTATGGGGCCGAGTTCCAGGGACTCGTACAGCGGGACGGGAAAGTCGGCGGAGTCCTTGTTCGGCGCACCGGAGAGGCGCACAGCATTGAGATTACCGCGCGGCTGGTGGTCGGCGCCGACGGAGCCGGATCGCTGGTGCGGCGGGCGTTGGGCATCCAGGCCGACGTTCATCAGTATCGGCACGGATATCTGATTATGCTCGTGCCGAGGCCGGATGACATGCAGGGCGAGGCGCGATATTACGTTGGACGCGGGGAGCTGCTGGGGCTCTTCCCTGCCCCTGGTGAACGAGTGGTGGGGATCTACATGGTCGAAGCGGAGACGGTTGCGGCATTCAAAGCGCGTGGGTTAGATCGGTTTAAGAAGCGGGTTGTGGAAATTGACTCGGCCATGGCCAAGCCCCTGGAGAGCCTGGTGGCGTGGGAGCAGGTCGGCTTTCTGCCTTGTGCCAGGGTTCGGACGGATCGTTGGGTCATGGAAGGCGCTGCGCTGATCGGCGATGCGGCCCATGCGATGAATCCCCATGCCTCACAGGGTCGGATGCAGGCGATGGCCGATGCGATGGCGCTGACAGAGGTGATCGTTCGTTGCCGTGAGACCGGCGATTGGTCGGCGCAGGCGCTGGCTGTCTATGAACAGACCCGCCGCCCACAGGTCGAGATGTTGCAACGGCTCGCGGACGAGCAAGTCTTCTTCTGGAATGCGGCAGACCCGGTGCGCTGTTGTCTCCGTGATCTGGTGTTCCGAGGTATGGATCGAAACGCGCGGCTCCGTTACCAGGCCCTCATGGCCTCCACGGGATTGCGGAGCACCGCGCCGTTGACCTGGACGGATAAACTCATCGCCGCCGGGTGTCTCCCAGACCCACGATCGGGAGTCTGTTCCTGACACGTTTCGTTCTGCTATAGTCCAACGTGCGATGGCTGAACGGTCCACAAAGGCCCTGCTGATTGCCCTGGTCGGCGATCCATTGCCCTGTGTGGCGACGATCAACCACCTGAATCCAGAGTGCCTGTGCTTCTTCATCCCGGAAGACCTGCGTCCACAGATCGAGACGCAGATTCAGCCGAATCTCGTCCACCTACCGAAAAAATGGGATTGGATCCTTACGCCAGACCTCTACGGCTTCGGCGCCAACTTTAAGGCGCTCAACCAGCCTCTCGTAGACCTGCTCACAGTCTGGGGGATCGCACCGGGCGAGCTGACGGTAGACCTGAGCCTGGCCACCCCCGCCATGGCCGCCGCGACGGCGCTGACCACACTGACTCATGCCTCCCAGTTCCAGACACTGAAACCCGCCCTCATTGCGGGCGATGCGCCGGTAAGTGAGCTTATCATCGTCAACGGCCAGGCACACACATGGCAGCAGGACAATCCCTGGGCCGAGGCCGCCATCGGTGTGCGCCGGCAGGCCGCCGAGCACTTCAATAGAGGCTCGTTTGCCGCCTCCGCCAGTCTGTTCCGATACCTTGAAGCGCGCGTCAGCGGCGGGCAGAAACCCCTGTATCACGCCTTCGCTGGCCTTGCCGACGCCTATGGCTGCTGGGACCGTTTCCAGTATAAGTCTGCCTGGGACTCGTTGAAGACCGCCACCAAGGCCCTGGACATGGCAACCGTGTTTGGCGGTCCCGCCGGCATCAAACCGTTACTTCCCCGCCTGAAAGCGAACCTCGGATTTCTTGAAAATATCGTCATGGACCCGTCGGAGGTCAAGGAGGCGATGGCACCAGACCTCTTGGCCAACGCCAAGCGACGCGCCGACCAGGATCGCGCGTTTGACGCCGCGCTGGCCACGGCCCTGCGGGCGCTGGAAGCCTTTGCGCAGGCACAGTTGTTCAAGCGCCACCAGATCAACACGCACGATGTCCGGCCCGATCAATTGCCGGCGGAACTCAGGGACACCTGCCGGACCGCCTTTCTGGATGATGTGGACGGGAAGTACAAATTGTCGCTTGTCGCGCAGTTCCGTACGCTGGCGGGGTTTGGCGATTCGATGGGGCAGGCCTACCAGGCGCAGTGGCCGCAGATGAAACCGCTGTTGGACGCGGCGCACCGGTCGCCGCTTGGCCATGGGTTCGAGACGAGCACGGCTGAACGGTACCAGCAACTCTATGCCGTGATTGTGAAGGTGACCGGCATCACCGATACGGCGCTTCCCAAGTTTCCGACGCTCGTACTCTGATGCAAAACATTGGCACCTGGTTGGCCCTCACTGGCGTCGCCATCGGCTTCGTCGTGCTGCTCGTGCTCCTGTTCAAGGAACCAGGCGGGAAACAGAAGTAAGGATTAGAGCGCGGACGAGAGTTTGACTTTGCCGAAGGCGGCACGCGCTGCCTTCACGGTTTTGACGACATCGGCAAGGGTGTGGGCGGTCGAGAGAAACGCCGCCTCGAACTGGGACGGCGCCAAGTACACCCCCTGGCTCAGCATTGAGCGGAAGAAGGCGGCGTAGGCGTGCGGATCGGATTTTTGGGCCGACGCATAATCAGTCACAGGGCCGGGCGTAAAAAATACCGTCATCATCGAGCCCACCCGATTGAGCGTCACGGCAATCCCGGCCTCGCGGGCAGCGCGGGTCAGCCCCTCTTGCAGCAGCCGTCCCCGTTCCTCCAACTGACGATAGAGACCGGGTTTCTTCAACAGCCTCAGCGTCTCGATACCGGCTGTGACTGCCAGCGGATTGCCGGATAAGGTGCCTGCCTGGTAGACCGGTCCCTCCGGCGCAATCAGCTTCATGAGGTCCGCCCGTCCGCCGTAGGCCCCGACCGGCAGTCCGCCGCCGATGATCTTGCCCAGGCACGTCAGATCCGGCATCACGCCGTACCGGGCCTGGGCGCCGCCGTAGGCGACGCGAAACCCGGTGATGACCTCGTCGAAAATCAGGACGATCCGATAATGGTGGGTCAGCTCGCGCAGACGGACGAGAAAATCTTCGCTGGGTGGCACCACACCCATGTTGCCGGCAACGGGCTCCACGATGATGCAGGCGAGATTGCCCCGGTGCGCTTCCAGCAGCCGCTCCACGGCACTGATATCGTTATAGGGCACGGTCAGCGTGTGGCGGGCTAGATCGTCCGGTACACCGGGGCTGTCCGGAGTCCCCAGGGTCATGGCGCCGGACCCGGCCTTGACCAACAGCGAATCCGCATGGCCGTGGTACCCGCCCTCAAATTTCAGGATTGCGTCGCGGCCCGTGTAAGCGCGCGCCAAACGGATCGCGCTCATCACGGCCTCGGTCCCCGAACTGACCAGGCGGAGGCGTTCCATTGAGGGCATGGCCTCAACGATCATCTCCGCCAACTGGACTTCGAGCGCCGTGGGCGCGCCGTAACTGGTGCCCCGCGCGGCCGCGCGGGCGATGGCCTTTACGACCGAATCCGGCGCGTGACCCAAGATCATCGGCCCCCAAGACAGCACATAATCTAAGAACACGTTGGCATCTGCGTCGTAGAGCTTAGCGCCCTTCGCACGGGCGATGAAATGCGGGAGCGTTCCCACCGATTTGAAGGCGCGGACGGGACTGTTTACCCCGCCGGGCATCAGCCTCAGCGCGGTCTCAAAGAGCTTCTTGGAGTTGACGGTTTTCATCATGGAAACTACGGAACTTTACCATGCTCCCAAGATTGCGTCAAGGCACCGTTTTTTTGCTATAATCCCTCCGTGTGATTCACCCGATACAGGTGGCCGAGCGTATGGGGCGGCTGCGCGATCAACGCAAGGCCGGCGACTGTGAGTGTCATGGCTCCCGTGGCTTGGTTACGGCGCCAAGGTGAGCGTCGTAATCAATGGCTCCTTGGAGATTCCCTTGTGCAGCAGCGCGCCGTCCTGGCCGAATGCCCGGACAATCAGTTGCGTCTTCTTCCAATCAATGTCCACCTGGCAGAAATTGTCTTCTTGTGTAAAATTTTTAGCCTGATAGTTCATGACAATGTTACGGCTCAGTGGAAAGCTATCCTCTTCTGTCTGCGAATCATGCACATAGCCTGATGGCGCGCCATCGGCAAACGGGAAGGGCCAGTAGAATGCCGACGACGTAATGGCGAACGCTTTGAGCTGCTCGGCCGCCGGGCTTCCCGAGAAGCGCAGTTCCGCCACGCACGTGCAGTGAATGTCGCCGGACAGAAACACGACATTTTGCACCGAGTGCGCGACGATCGTATCCAAAAGCTGCTTCCTGGTGCTCGGAAACGCTTCCCACGAGTCGCTGGCATTCTGATGCTCGGGGCTCCCGGCGGTGGAGACGTCATTGGGCACAAAAACGGTCGGCGACACCACGAACTTGGGCCGGTTGCCGTGAGTCTGTTGCTGCCGGCGGAGCCAGGCACACACCATATCAATTTGGGACGGATAGGCCGGATCCGCGCAAGGCCGTCCGAGCAAATGGTTGTCCGTCAGTTCCCCCTCCACATCATCCATAAACCGTTCCGTGCGTGTATCCAGCACAAAAAACGGAAACCCGCCGCACTCAAACGAGTAATAGAGACGCCGCCCATAGGTGCGAGGGCCATGGCTCCACTGATAGCTCATATAGGCGCCGATGGCCATATTGAACAGCAGTCGTTTGTCCTGCCTCCGAATGCGATCCTGTGTCCAATTGTCTTCAATCTCGTGGTCGTCGAGGATCATGTACTGGGGCGCCGACCGGAGCAGCGCGCGCATATTCCGGCTCCCAAAAGCACTCTGGTACCGTTCCTGAAACTCCTCATAGGTATCGGCCAGACCGAGGGGCAGGCGGTTCATCTTATCCGCGTAAATTTGATCCCCGACCATCAATACAAAACGAGGCACACACGTCTCGGCCTGCGATCGCAGACGGTCCAGCATCGGCTTAAAAATCACATCCGCTTCTTTGGCCTTCCAGAACAGGCCGGGATAGCGGCATGAACCGAGGAGGAAGCTGAGGTGTTGAACGGGGTCTTTGGGAAACGTCCGGAAGGTCGCCTCCGACTGTTCAGGCGACAATGCGGCCAACTCTTGTGCCCAGACGTGGGCAGGCGGGAGCTTGTCTAAGAGAACGCGGCTGTCCACCATCGCATCGTTCTCGAAGTCATCATCCAAGAGCAGTACGCCCATTTTGACGCGATACTCCGTATCGGGTTCCAGCGGGGCCGGCTCTCCCGCTGCCGGCGGGATCGGCTGCCCATCGTCCGGCTGGCCGATCCGAAAGCTTCGATCCACGCCCAAATGAAAGGTGCCGGTTCGGTCAAATTCTCGGGCCAAACGGAAGTAGTAGGTGCGTTGCGGGTCGGCCTGCCCTGCGTCGTCCAGCACCGTGATGACCCCGATTGTTCGGCTGTCTTCTGCCAGTTCGCCGTCTCGATCACCAGGATCGTCCGCGCGAATCCATAACCGGCACGACGTGGCAGTTGTATGGCCGACGATCGGGCCTAGTTGGGGAATGCGTACGCGACTCATGCTACCTCCTCTTCTTGGACGCCTTCCTGTCGTTCTTGTCGAGGGCCTGATCCACCGCCAGTTTCAGCTTGTGAAAGGGCATGGAGGCGTGCAGGGATTTGGACAGGCGTGTGACTTCAGAGAGGAAGGCTTTCTCTTGAGCGGTCTGTGGCGCCGGACGCATGGACGGCCCTCGTCCTCTCCTGGAACGAGGCCCTTTCGTGCCCCGGAGCATGTGCGCGCCCACCCGCACCCCCAGGTACAAAGCGCGCGCCTGCCCCTTGTTACAGCCTCCCGCCAGGCAGGCGTAATAAAACATCTCGTCCGCCTCTGCCCGGTCCACGGCGGGATCGTCGCAGGCCACGTCATGCACCACGGAGGCGTTGCGATAATCTTCCGTATACGGCGATCCCACGAGAGACCACAGGGGACGGGGAATGCTCGCCCCATTCACCACGCTGCCCATCGGTGCCGGCCAGATCCGTCCGTTGGGATCGGTGTAGGAGAAATCCTCCAGCAGCTTCATGTCTCGATCAGGACTCGTCGCGTTGCTCAGCCATTCGGTCTTGGGATTCCCTGAAAACTTCCCGTACGGTGTGCTCATCGCGCCTTCCCGTCTGTCCGGACTGTGCGTAATCGGCTCGCCCGCTTGTTCTCCGGCGTCAGCGCCAGTTTGTAGCGGGTTGATCGCCGCGCGCCGCGCGCCCTGTTTTTGATGCGCATCCGTTGCTTGGCCAGCGTATCGTCCTTGAACGTATAGGTGTCATGGTCGTGGGTCTCCGGATCATAGAACCCCACATAGCCCCCTGGATTGATGGAGAAGGACTGGAGGGTTGTCCCCTTGTGGGGACGAGCCAAAAAATCATTGCGCCCGCCCCGTTCTTCTTCGCCTGTAAAATAGAGAGGCAGCACGAAATTGGACAGTGCCACGCCGTCCATGAGGTAGGTCTCCGCCTGCACGGCATCGCACATCTCGAACCAATGGAAGACGGATTTCTTGGGATTTCCAGGGTGCGGCCCGGCAACCAGGAGATTCGCCTGCGGGTCGCCGATCATCTCCAGCACTTCATGCGACAACGTCACGCTCCACGGTTCCCCCAGGTCCCTGGAAAGTTGCGTAAACACAAACCCGAATGGAATGCCTTTGTTGTTGGTGTCATGGTAGCCGAGCGCGTCCTCGACGTCGGCCTGGTTCCAGAGATAAATGATGGCGTCCCCGCGTAAGTCGGCGGCAGATTGCGCCGACGGCTTGGCGCCGCTTCGCCCCTCCAACCGAAGCGTCGCTCCGAATGACCAATAGGGCTCGAAGTCCTCCGTGATCTGGCGATTGATGGCCCGAATCGTTTCCTGCACCGCCTCATCACTGATGGTGCCGTTGCTGTGATTGATGAGTGAAATAACCATGGCGTCCTCCTCTCGGTTGGTACAGCAATGCCTTCTGCAATGGCTATGCCCAAAGGACCGGGCGTACGATGTATCCTCACAGTACGCCATGAGCCGACGAGTCCGCGATCGGCACCGTGAAGGTGAAACGGCTGCCCTGTCCCACGACGCTCTCGACCCAAATTCGCCCCCCGTGCAATTCGACGAGGTGTTTGGCGATAGCGCAGCCCAGGCCCGATCCACGATGGTCCGTGGGCACCGACGCACTTCGGTAGAATCGTTCGAAGACCCGGTGCAACTCGTGCGATGGGATGCCGCATCCCGTATCGCTTACGCTGATGCGTATGTCGCCGTCGTCCACATGCGACTCGATCTGGACTCTGCCGCCGGCCGAGACGAAGGCCATGGCGTTCTGCGCCAGGTTGGTCAAGACCTGCTGGAGCTTGTCTCGGTCTCCACGAACCATTGGCAGGTCGTCAGGGCATACCGTCTGCAACACGAGGCCCTTCTCCCTGGCCATGTTCTGGAAGCTGTCCAACACCTCAGCGACAAGGGTTTGGACAGAGACGTTGCCCAGGCGCAACTCGACTGTTCCCGCTTCAATCGCAGCTAAGTCCAGGAGCTCGTTAATCATCTGCGTCAGTCGCTCCACATGGTACAGCATCCGTTCCAGATACTGGCCTTGCTTGTCCGTGATGGGGCCGACCAGTCCGTCGTGCATGTTCTCCACATAGCCCTTGATTGAGGTCATTGGCGTCCGAAGCTCATGGGACACCGTCGCGACGAACACCGATTTCAGCGTATCGAGTTCCCGCAGTCGCGCATTGGCTTGTTCCAGTTCGCCGGTCCGTTCCTGGATGCGCTGTTCGAGGGTCTGCGCAAGCTCCTCGAGTTGCCGGTAGGCATCGGAGATCGTGAGGTCACGGTCGCGCAAAAAATCGGTCATGCGATTGAAACTCTCGGCCAACTGTCCGACTTCGTCGCGAATCGTC
>Ga0209824_10000082_pt1 | contig 66406 bp, 62 predicted proteins | sample VDWuncwatermetaG_FD_184124 | JGI IMG/M metagenome (GOLD analysis project Ga0209824, IMG submission 184124) | Wastewater microbial communities from Netherlands to study Microbial Dark Matter (Phase II) - VDW unchlorinated drinking water (SPAdes)... ... | reverse complement strand
CTCCTAACAGAGAACGTAGGGCCCTGCCGTGGCCATCAGCGATCGCGATAGGGGCAGACGAGTCGTTGGCTTCTCCAGAATGGCGGCCGCTGCCCCGCTGACCATCAGTCATGAATAATCTCGGCTAGGTCCCCATTTCCCAGGATGCCAGATACTTCTTCTGTTCCTTCGTCAGTGTATCGATATTCACGCCCATACCAGCCAGCTTTAGCCGAGCAATTTCCTTATCGATCACCGCCGGCACCGGATACACCTTCTTCTCCAGTATCTTGTAGTTCTTCACGAGATATTCTGCGCCGAGCGCCTGGTTAGCAAAGCTCATGTCCATGACGCTTGAGGGGTGGCCCTCAGCGGTGGCGAGGTTCACGAGTCGGCCTTCACCGAGCAAACTGACCCGATGGCCGGTCTTCTTCAGCGTAAATTGCTCGACGCCGGTGCGAACCACCCGGCGCTTGTTGGCCAGTTCTTCGAGAGCCGGGATATCGAGCTCCACGTTGAAGTGCCCACTGTTGCAGACAATGGCCCCGTCTTTCATGGCCGCGAAATGCTCGCCACGGATCACATGAATATTCCCGGTGACGGTGACAAAGAAATCTCCGATCAGCGCAGCTTGTTCCATCGGCATGACGCGGAAACCGTCCATCAACGCTTCAAGACCTTTCAACGGGTCGATCTCGGTCACGACCACGTCGGCGCCCATACCCTTGGCCCGCATGGCAATACCACGTCCACACCAGCCATACCCGACAACGACGACGACGGACCCGCAGATCAGCCGGTTGGTGGCACGCACGATGCCATCCATGGTGGATTGCCCGGTGCCGTAGCGGTTATCAAACATATGTTTCGTGTCGGCGTCATTGACGGAGATGACGGGAAACTTGAGGACCTTCTTTTCAGCCATGCTACGTAAACGGATCACACCCGTGGTGGTTTCTTCCGTGCCGCCGATCACATTCTTCAACAGTTCTTTTCGCTTGGAATGCAGATGTGAGACGACGTCGGCCCCGTCATCCATGGTGACATGAGGGCGGTGCGCGATAGCGGATTCGATATGGCGATAGTAGGTGGCATTGTCTTCGCCCTTGATGGCAAAGGTCGGAATGCCTTCATGTTGCACCAAGGCCGCAGCCACGTCATCTTGCGTGCTGAGCGGATTGGACGCGCAGAGACGGACATCGGCTCCGCCAGCTTTCAACGTGATGGCCAGATTCGCGGTTTCCGTCGTGACGTGCAGGCAGGCTGTGACCCGCACACCTTTCAGTGGCTGCTCCCGCTTGAATCGTTTGCGAATGAGTCGCAACACGGGCATCGTGGCTTCAGCCCATTCAACCTTTAATTGACCCTGGTCTGCCAGCTTGATATCTTTGACATCGTAATCCACGACACCCTCCTTCTCGGAAATGCTCATCGACATTTGTCAACGGTTAATGGTTATCATGCGCCATCATACAAAGGGGGGCGGGTGGAGAACCCGTCCCCCTTTGCCAACATGCTACACCCAGGGCGCTTACAGCCCGGCGTCTTTGCGCAGCGCCTTCGTCTTGTCAGTTTTCTCCCACGTGAACTCAGGTTCGGTGCGACCGAAATGGCCGTATGAAGCGGTCTTTCTGAAAATCGGTCTTCGGAGCTTGAGATAATCGATGATGCCGCGCGGAGTCATGGGGAAATGTTTGCGCACGAGCTTATCGAGAATATCGACCGACACCTTTTCAGTGCCCTTAGTGTCGACGAGGACAGACACCGGATCGGCAACCCCGATCGCGTAGGCCAGCTGCACTTCACACTTGCCGGCCAAGCCGGCGGCGACGAGATTCTTGGCGATATAGCGAGCCATATGCGAGGCGGATCGGTCCACCTTTGTGGGATCCTTGCCTGAGAACGCGCCACCGCCATGACTGCCGTGTCCGCCATAGGTATCGACGATAATTTTCCGGCCTGTGAGGCCGGTGTCGCCCATCGGGCCGCCAACGACGAAACGACCGGTGGGGTTAATGTGATGCTTCACACTGGTTGCATCGTAGAGCCCTTTTGGCATCACGGGTTTAATGACCTTTTCCATGATCTCACGCTCAATCTGCTTACTGGTGACATCAGGGCTGTGTTGCGTGGAGACGACGATCGTGTCGATTCTCACAGGCTTGCCGTTTTTGTACTCGACCGTCACTTGGGATTTGCCGTCGGGTCGTACCCACTTAAGAATATTCTTTTTGCGCACCTCTGCCAGCCGCTTGGTCAGCCGGTGAGCCAAGACGATGGGCATCGGCATAAGCTCATCCGTTTCATTCGTGGCGTAGCCGAACATCAAGCCCTGATCCCCGGCTCCTCCAGAGTCGACCCCCATCGAGATATCAGGAGATTGCTGGTGGATAGCGGTGAGCACCGAGCAGGTATGATAGTCGAACCCCCACGACGCATCGCAATAGCCGACGTCCTTGATGACGTCACGGATAATATCCGGGATTTCAACGTACGCCTTGGTTGAGATTTCTCCTGCTACCAGGGCGATCCCGGTGGTCAGGATGGTTTCGCAGGCGACGCGGGAATATTTATCCTGCGCAATGATGGCGTCCAAGATGCCGTCGGAAATCTGGTCGGCAATCTTATCCGGGTGTCCTTCAGTGACTGATTCTGAAGTAAATAAGAAATTGTCTCGCATGTGCCCCTCGTGGGTTCAGGTTTATGGAAAGCTAGGGTTGCTGTGTTTGCTGATTGTGAATGTGACGAGTGGTGCCGAGTGACAGACCACGCACAAACCGTAGCAATTCTAGAGAGATCAGTCGGCTTTGTCCATCACTTCGATCGTAGGGGAAGAAATTTGTCATTCGCCGCTTGCTTGACTCAGGTTTTTGCGGACTTGTAACATACCCTCAACCGCATGAGAATCTGCCGATGGCTGAGTAAGAGAGTTTGTTTGAAGTGCCCATGGCTATATCGACGACAGACGAAGACCGTGCCCATCCGTGTATCAACATGACACTTCATCGAGCGGCGTTGGTTTTCACCTTCATGGCAGTCGGTGTGTTTTGCACGGCATCGTTCTCCGAGGCAGAATCACCCCAACTGAAGACACGGCCAGGCTTCGAGCGTGGCATTGTCCAAGTTGGTGACGAAGCACCGAACTTTATGTTGCGGGACCTTGCCGGTAACGTTGTAAGCTTGTCTCAGCTCAGAGGGAAAGTCGTCCTGCTAAATTTTTGGGCGACCTGGTGTGGACCATGCCGTGTCGAGATGCCGGCGATGGAACAGCTGTACCGTACGTTGCCGCGAAGGGAGTTCGAGATCTTGGCCGTGTCGACGGATCAACAGGGCGCTGCGGTCACCCGTCCGTTTCAGCGAGAAATGGGGTTCACGTTTCCCATTCTTCATGACTCGGAATATCGCGTGGGCCTGACGTACGGGGCCCGTTCGCTTCCGCTCACGTTTATGGTCGATCGTCGAGGCATCGTGCGACAAAAGATTTTCGGTGCACGTGATTGGGGTTCTCCGGAGGCCCGTGACCTCATTCAAGAACTGATGAAGTCGTAGCCATGACACAATCCATCCCCCAGATTTCGCTCATTGCCGCTTTTTCAGCGGGGCTCCTTTCCTTTGTATCCCCATGCGTGTTGCCGTTGGTGCCGAGCTATATTTCCTACATTACAGGCCTGTCCGTCGAGCAGTTGACCGATGCGTCTGAACGAGTGAAGTTTCGGAAGGCCATCGTTGTGAACTCCTTGTTGTTCATCGGAGGGTTTTCATCGGTATTTATTGCGTTCGGGGCTTCAGCAAGTTTTCTCGGCCAGATCCTGATCACCCATCAAGATCTCATCCGTCGTGTCGGTGGCGCGTTGATTATCGTGTTTGGGCTCTATTTGCTCGGGATTCTGAACTTGAAGTTCCTCAAGATGGAGCAGCGGTATCAATTCCGTAATAGACCCGCCGGGTACCTGGGGTCATTCTTGATCGGGGTTGCCTTCGCGGCCGGTTGGACTCCCTGTGTCGGGCCAGTGCTGGGGTCCATTCTTCTCTATGCCAGCACGACTGACTCTCTTTTTAGTGGGGTCGTGTTGCTGACCTTTTACTCGTTGGGGTTGGGCTTGCCGCTGTTCCTCACGGCATTAGGGGTCGATCGGTTTCTGGCCTATTTCAAGGAAGTGCGGGCGTATCTGTGGGGCGTGTCGACCGTGAGTGGGGTCCTGCTGATTCTCGTCGGCGTGATGATCTACGCCAATTCGCTGACGATGGTGACAAGCTTCTTGGAACGGTATGGGATCGGTTGGTATTTCGGCCAGTAGATAGGCATCAGCTTTCAGCAACCAGTCGTCAGCTCACGAACAATCTGGATCAAGCCACTCCCATCTCCACTCATCCAGCGGAGATGCGGTATTGATTGCCGTATGTTGGCAGTTAACCGGCTAAATCAGCACCAGGCACCGAGACGGCAGGCTGTAAAGCCTTGACCCAGTGTCGTGGCAGTAGAAGCGGAAGTGCTGAAAGAGTCGAGTGATGGAGGAATGCCGAGTGTACCCATTACTGTTGGAGCGAGCGATGGACTAACGGCCGGTCGGTTGCTTCGGACCATCCCTGGGCCTGCGTCGGAAAGGGGAACTGATTCCGATTTTTGCGCGAGGAGCGTATTCGGTTGGGCCCCACCGATTTTCTCAAGCAAGCTCTTCCCAGCTCCTGAGGCGGTACGGTTCGGATACTTGTCGACTAAGACGACGAGATTCTCCCTGGCCCAATCGTCGGCACCCATTTCATGGTACGCCTTCGCGATGGAGTACAGGGCTTCTGCGGCGATGGGCTTATCAGGATACGCCTTTAGGATTTGCTGAAACCGATGCGTGGCAGCAAGGTAGGAGCCTCGCCGGTAATAGAATTGTCCCACGAAGAGATGCATCTGTGCGATCCAATCATGGCATTCCTCGAGTTTTTGCAGCGCCTGGGTGTCATAGCGACTGCCGGGGAACTCTTTTCTCATCTGCTCGAACGCGGTGATGGCCTTGTGCATCGGTTCAGGATCACGATCAATGGTCTTCGCCATCTTGACATGAATTTCCCCGATCCTAAATGCTGCGTAGGGAGCCAGGACGTGATTGCGATGGAGCTCCAGAAAGTGTTTGTACTCGACTAAGGCCTCCGCATACTCCTCTTTCTCGAAATAGGCCTCTCCCCGCTTCATGATGATGTTGGGGTGGTAGTGGTTCTCAACAGTATCTCCGAGAAAAATTTGCTCGTCTGTGCTGCTGAAGACCTTCTTGATCCCGCTTCGAACGTCACTTGTGCCGATATCGCCGGCACACGACGTGATGAACAGTGAGCCAATACCAAGATACACAGCCAGACTGAGTCCGGATGATCGTGACGGTCGATGGGCAATGATTCCGCTGGAATGAAGAGACATACCATCAAAACATAGCAAGGATACGGGCTAAAAGCAATGCAGGAGCGGTTTGGTTGACCTGCCTCTTTCCACTCCCTATAATCCAGCCGCATATCGCAAGGTTGAGCATTTTTGCGGGGAACGGACGGTGTCTAGCGGTCATGATTCGTTCAAGAATCATTGGAACAGGTAGCTATCTCCCTTCCCGGATCGTCTCGAATGAAGAGATTGCTCCTACGTTAGGGGTATCCCCGGCCCGGATCTACCGGCTGACCGGTATTCAGACACGTCATTGGGCCGGCGATCACGAGGCGTCTTCCGATATGGCCGTCGAGGCGGGACGTCGGGCACTTGATGCCGCAGATTGTCCGCCTTCTTCAATCGATGCCATTATTCTTTCCACCACCTCTCCGGACATGGCGTTCCCGTCGACGGCTTGCTTGGTCCAACGAGGATTAGGCTGCAAGCCAGTGGCGGCATTTGACGTGTCTGCCTCCTGCTCAGGCTTCTTGTACGGGCTCTCCATGGCCCAGGCCATGATTCAGAGTGGGCAAGCCAAGACCTGTCTAGTGGTGGCTTCAGAGGTCAAGTCTCGATCACTCGACCCTCAGGATGACGCGACGGCGTTGTTGTTTGGCGACGGGGCCGGTGCTGTCATACTGCGGGGTGAAGAGGATGGCACTCCTGAGTGGCGAGGGATTCTGGGGATCAGGTTATATGCCGATGGAGCCCACCATGGGCTCATTCGACTTCCCGGCGGAGGATCACGGCTGCCCTTGTCTTCTGACACACTGCGCCAGCGTGAGCACTCGCTTCGGATGCAGGGAGCGTCGCTCTTTCGGATAGCCATTCGCCGGATTGAACAGGCGGTGCAGGAGATCTTGAAAGAATTCGGCGTCGGCCCAGGAGATCTCAAACAGGTTGTTCTCCATCAAGCAAACGGTCGAATCTTGTCGCAAGTTGCCGAGCGCTTGGGTATTGATCAGGGGCGCGTAGCCTCGGTGATCGAACGCTACGGCAATACGTCCTCAGCCTCTCTTCCGATCGCGCTCAATGATGCGGTTCGTGGTGGGAACATCTCACCGAATGATCTGGTGTTGCTGGGCACTTTCGGCGGCGGAGTAACCTGGGCAACGGGTCTCCTCCGCTGGTAACGATGGTAGATCGGGAGCGGGCGTTTATGCCTTGCTTGCTTCGTTCGACTGAGCAGACACTCGCTTGCCACCGCTGACTGGAAGTCGAACCACGAAACGACTGCCTTGGGGGTGATTCGCTTCGACCCACACCTGCCCTCCGTGTCCTTCGACAATGTGCTTCACAATCGCCAGTCCGAGTCCCGTCCCGCCCAACTCGCGTGACCGAGCTTTGTCGACGCGGTAAAATCGTTCGAAGATACGAGGCCTATCCTCTTCGGGGATACCGATTCCGGTATCGGCGACACTGAGGTCGATTGCTCGGGCTGCTGGCTCGGCATTTCCGATCGGAGGAGCAAGCTTGGCGCCGACCGCGATGGTTCCTCCTTCCGGCGTATATTTGATGGCGTTATCGAGCAGATTGGTCAAGACTTGCACGAGCCGACCTTCGTCGCCCGCCACCGGAGGGAGCGACGGATCGACCAAGGTGACGAGACGGTGTCGTTTCTTATCGGCGATCGGTTTGATCATGGACAGCGTGCGGTCGACGACGGAACGCAGTTCAAGCGGCTCTTCCTTCAGTGAGACGCGGCCCGATTCGATTTTCGAGAGTTCGAGCAGATCTTCGATGATCAGGTTCAGCCGATCGCTTTGTTTGAGGATGATCTCCAGGAATTTGGCGGACGTCACGGGGTCGTCCTTGGCGCCGTCCAGCAGGGCTTCCACGTAGCCCTTGATGGAGGTGAGCGGAGTCCGAAGTTCATGGGAGACATTTGCCACAAAGTCTTTCCTGATCTTCTCCAGACGCCGCAGTTCGGTGATGTCATGAAAGACCAACACGATACAGGCTTCGCGTTCCCGTTCTCCCCCTGCTGGAGAAGCTTCGATCTGGAGACACCGCCCCGTTAGAGGCAGCACGATTTCATCTTCGCCCGGTACGCGTGATCGGAGAATGGTTGTGACCAGGTCGTTAAGCTGTTGATGGCGGAACAGCTCGGCGCAGGGACGCCCTCGAGCTTCCACGCGCGAGATGCCGAACATCCGTTCCAACGCCGGGTTGATCTGCAACACGTGGCCACGAGAGTCCAAGACCATGACGCCTTCGACCATTGATGTGAGTACGGCAAGCAGTTGGGCTCGATCTTCTGAGAGTTCATCGATCTTGGCATGCAGCTGGCCTGCCATGTCATTCAGCGTCGTCGCTAAGAGACCGACTTCATCCTGCGCGGTTGTTCTGATGGGTATGGTCTGATGGCCGGAACTGAGTCGTCGCGCAGCCGATGCGATGTCCGAGAGAGGTCTGGTGATGTTGTGCGCCAACCAGACGCTCAGGGTCAGGGCGACGAGGAACGCGACTCCGAGCGCGAGAAGCAGGTGCCGTTTCAATTCTGCAATCTCGCGGTCGACGATGGCCATGGGTAGTCCCACGCGTACGGCGATCGCCGCTGCCTCCTGAGGCTGACGGAGCAGCACCGCGCGATACATGGTGCGCTCGCCGGTGGTATGACTTGGGCGGATGTCCTCTCCGTGTCCCGTGGAAAGGGCCTGTTGGATTTCGGGCTGAGAGGTGTGATTCTCAACAGCGGGTACGTCGGCATCTCGTACGGCGCTATCCGCGAGAACTGTTCCATCTGCGGCGACCAGCGTCACACGGGCGGATGATCGGTTGCCGAGGTCACGTGCCGTCTCCTGCAAGGAGGAAGGGGTCGGGGGTGAAGACGATGAGTGAAACAGCGGCTGAAAGCCGTACTCGACAAGCTTGGTTTTTGCCTCCAGCGCATCAGCGAATTGCGCGAGGTACTGTTGCTCGAGGGCCTGGATCGTCATCACGCCGGCGATCAGCAGCCCACAGGCGACTGCCACAAGCGTGCCAAGCGTCAATTTCCATCGAATCGACCACGTCATCCTGATCAGTCGAGATCCCTCAGCTTGTAGCCTAATGATTTAATGGACACGATGGCCTCTTCGAGGAGCGGCAGTTTTTGCTTGAGCCGGCGGATGTGCACATCGACCGTTCTGGTTGTCCCGTAGTAGTCGTAGCCCCACACGGCATTGAGCAGCACTTCACGGGTCAACACACGGCCACGATGCCGAAGCAGCTGCTCAAGCAAGCCAAATTCCTTTGCCGTCAACGGCACCTCTTGTTTCCCGAGACTGACCTCATGCCGAGCCAGGTTCATGGTGAGCGCACCATAGTGGTGCAGATCTGGGCCCTCAGCAGGGGCACGCTCGATACGCCGCAGCAGCGCTTTGACACGCGCAACCAGCGCTTTGGGGCTGAACGGTTTGGTGACGTAATCGTCAGCCCCTAACTCCAGCCCGACTATCGTGTCCGATTCTTCCGCTTTTGCCGTGAGCATGAGGATCGGAAGCATGGCAGTGTTGGGCATGGAGCGGAGGCGTTTGCAGACTTCGAGCCCATCCATCTCGGGCAACATGAGATCGAGGACGACCAGATCGGGCTTCTCCTCTTTAACCTTCTTCAGCGCGTCAAGCCCACTGATCGCGGTGATAGGGCGAAACCCCTCTTTCTCTAAATAGTGTTTCACGAGCTGCAGGATGTCCTGCTCGTCTTCGACGATGAGCACCTTCTTGTGAGCGGAAACTCCCATAGGACCGTGAGCGTACGGGGGAGGGGATAGAGAGTCAAGTAACTGAGGGGAAGACCTCGGTTCGAGGCTACTCGTTGATAGTGATGTCACTGGTAGGTCTCTACTGCCCGATACTACTCCCGTCCCAGTTCAGACATCGACGAGCAATCCGCAGATGTCAATAAATACTCTGACGTTACCCGCGGTGTCCTTGCGCGCGACTGAAAAGACGAGGTTGGACTTGGGATCCGCGTAGAGCATCGCTTCTTGGCTTCCGAAAAACCTTGCGGGAAACTCGGGCTCGTCTATCTCGGACACGCCGGTGAGCGCAATGGGATAGATGCCGACTCGCGATCGTGTCGTCACGTGAACTGCGTAAAAGAGGGGTTGAGTCGGGTGCCCAAAACCATTGATGCCGAGAAATTTGATATCGAATCGTTTCCTGGCTGGAACGGTACAGACGACGACATCCTTGGCGCTTTCTCCGTCACTCAGATTGACGACAGCTCCCGTTTGAAAAGGTCGTTGAGCCATGCGAGGCGTCTCCCTTCATTAAGAAGAAACAATGAGCACAAGTTTTGACAGAGATTGAGCGTACGAGGGGTAGTAGAGGGAGTCAAGTCAGCAGCGTGATGGCGGTATAAAGTGAGTCTATTATTCAATGGCGTGAGCATGACTCCCAAGAGCGTTTTGGGCCGATACCTGTCTGGGCGGGATCATCAAGATAGCATCCATATCGATAGCATTAGGGATGCCCTAATGGAGGGAAGGGAGTTAGGTGTGGTGACTGTGGCTATTAAGTATGTTGCAGGATCACTGGTGCAGCGACAGATCGAGCTTAGGGGGTACTGAAAGAGTCGGTTGAGGCTCATGAGAGACCTGGAGTTGGCAAAGCAGTTTGTAAAGACTAGGGTAATGACGACGGCAATTCTGTTGACGAGGCCGGTGGATCTGACGTATCGTGGCTTACCGATCCGGGTATCATGACTAGATGCTGGATCTGAGCCTAAGGAGCTACGCCAACCATGATGATCTATCTTGCCAATCCCCGCGGGTTTTGCGCCGGTGTCGATCGGGCGATCGATATCGTGGATCTGTCGCTGAAGAAGTACGGCGCTCCAATTTATGTTCGTCACGAGATCGTCCATAGCCGCCATGTGGTGAACTCACTCCGGCAAAAGGGTGCGGTCTTTGTGGAGGAGTTGAACGAAGTGCCTGAAGGGTCGGTCGTCATTTTTAGTGCGCATGGTGTGGCGAAGTCTGTGTGGGAAGAAGCGAATCAGCGTCGTCTGCACGCGATTGATGCAACCTGCCCGCTCGTGATCAAGGTTCATAACGAAGTTAATCGCGATTATACCCAGGGGTATGAATTAATTTTGATTGGTCACGCCGGTCACCCGGAAGTGATCGGGACGCTAGGCCAGGTTCCCGACAAGTTTCATTTAGTGTCTTCGGTGGAAGATGTGGAAAAGCTAGAGGTGGATAACACCGTCAATCTGTCGTATGTCACACAGACGACGCTGAGTGTGGATGAATGTCGGGACATCGTCGGCGCACTGCACAAGCGGTTTGCAAACATCAAGGGGCCACATCAAGAAGACATCTGTTACGCAACGCAAAACCGGCAGAATGCCGTCAAGGAATTGTCTCGTCTGGTGGATGTCATTCTGGTCATCGGGTCACCGAACAGCTCTAATTCTAATCGTCTACGCGAACTGGGGGAGCAATGCGGCATCCCGTCGTACCTGATCGATTCAGCTGCCGACATTGATCCTGTATGGCTGCAAGGGGCCAAGGCAGTTGGGATTGCGGCCGGTGCGTCAGCTCCGGAAATCCTGGTCACGGAAGTCGTTGCATTCCTGAGAGCGTCGGAACCGTCCGATGTTGAAGAACTCACGGTGATTGAGGAAGACGTCGAATTTCTCTTGCCGAAGGAACTGGTCCAGATAGAATCCTCGAAAAAGCCGGTCGGTAGCATTGCCGGGTAGCTGGCAGTGCCATCCACTCATATCCCCACATGGCCCTATATATTGTAGGGCCATGTTGTTCATTCCACCACGCAATGTGTTTTGTTTTTGATTTCCAAAAACCCTTGTGGTAAAAGGGCCGGAAACTTTTTGTTTCTCAAGCACGCGTCCTAATCTGCGCGTAACCGAGGGTGAGCTGATGTATCTGAAATCTATGAACATGATGGGCTTCAAGTCGTTCGCGGAAGCCAAGATTGAATTCCCTGAGGGGGTCACTGCGGTCGTCGGGCCGAATGGGAGCGGAAAGAGCAACGTCGTAGATGCCATCCTATGGGTGTTGGGCGAGCAAAGCACCAAAACGCTCAGAAGTGAAAAGATGGAAGACGTCATTTTTAACGGTACCGAACTACGAAAGCCTTTGGGTATGGCGGAAGTGTCGTTAGTGATGGGTGGGCTTGATCCGGCAATGATGAAGCTGGACGGTGGCTCGGGACTTCCAAACGAGCTGACTGAGGCGCAAGAGATGATGATTACCCGCCGTTTGTACCGCAACGGCGAGAGCGAGTATCTCATCAACAAGATTCACTGCAGGTTGAAGGATATCCGTAGCTTGTTGCTCGATACGCGGGCGGGGAGCAAAGGACACACGGTCATTGCCCAGGGTCAGATCGATCAGATTTTGAATGCGTCGCCGCAAGACAGGCGCGAGCTCATCGAGGAGACCGCGGGCATTGTCCGGTATAAGAAACAGAAAGCCGAGGCGCTACGGAAGTTGGAAGCGACGCAGCAGAATCTTCTACGTGTCCGAGATATTGTGGCAGAGGTCAAAAAGCAACTCAATTCCTTGGAACGCCAAGCTCGCCAGGCGCGAACCTTTCAGACGCTGCAGGGTGAGGCGCGCGGAATCGAAGTGATATTGTTGACGAGGGAATTCAGGGTCTTACGACAGGCATTGCAGGAGGCGGATACTGACGTCCTGAATCTGGATCAACAAGACTCTCAGAAAGCGGCCGACCTGGCTCGGCTTACAACAGAACTCGAACAAGTGCGTCTTGATGCGATTGCGACCGCTGATTCCATCGGGAAGATTCGAGAGGAACTGGCGGGTGTCGAACAACGGCAGGCCCACGCGCTAACGGCGGCGGAGGTCGAACGAAACCGTGGGTTGTTATTCGGCCAGCAACAGGTACAGGAATCAGCTGAGCTGGAGGAGCTAGTCCGATCACAAGAGCAGTTGGTTGCCGGACTTCGTGCCATCGAGTCGTCATTGACGTCGGTCGAGGAGGAGATGGCGATTCGGGATCGGACTCTCGGGGAACTTGATGAAGAGCTGATGCGTTTGATCAATCAACGGGCTGCGGCTGTTGCGGAGGAGGAGCGAGGGCGCAAAGATGTGCTGCAATTGGTTGTGCTTGTCGCGAATACTGAACAAGGTATCTCGCAATTGGCCAAGCGAATGGAAGATCTCGCGGGCCGCGGCACTCGCTTGTCGTTGGAGCGAGACGAACTGCGAAGCCAGCGTGAATCGGCGATTGAGCGCTACGAGATCTTGCGTAAGGAATATGGAGAGGCCGATCGCCTTGTCTCGCAACTACGAACAGAACAACGCACGGTGCAAGAGGAGGAGGCTCAAGCTACGGGCGCTCTCCAGTCGTTGGATCCGGTGATCTTACGACGCTCGGAAGAGCTGGCCGGAGTGGATTCGCGGCTTGAAGCATTGCAGGGTGTGGTTCGTGAAGAGATGGGTTACGGTCGACAGGGGATCCAACAAGGCCCTGCCCTGAAGTCTTGTGATGGGGTACGGGATGCGGTGGCCGAATGGTTGGTGGTTCCGTCGGGGATGGAACGGGCGGTTGAGGCGGTGTTGGGAGAGCGCGTCAGAGGATGGTTTGTAGATGAACCGTCTGTTGGGCAGAGGTTGATTCGATTTCTTCAACAGGAATCGCTGGGGCGAGGCAGCTTTATTCCGCAGTGCCCACGATGGGAAGGCGGACGGACTCATGCCTGGTGGACGTCGATCGCAACGCAGCCCGGCGTGGTCGGGCTCGCCGTGGATCTGATCCAAACCGACGCGGCACGAACGGCGGCTCGTGATTCATTGTTCGATCGCATCGTCATTGTTCGATCATTGGACCAGGCGATGCACTTGTGGGAGCAACATGTGTGGAGTGCTCCAAATGGTCCAATCTTAGTAACTCTGGATGGGGAAGTGGTGGATGCGTCGGGCATCGTGACGGGCGGTCAGGTTCAAGGAACGCCGGGTTTGCTGGAACGCCGGCGAGAGGTGATCGATCTTGAAACCAAACGCCATGTGCTTGTGGAGGAGCTTAATCAAAGCAAGCAACAGCGAGAGATGGTGTCTGCCCAGATCCAGATGCTCACCCAGCAGGGCCGCCAACTTGGAGATGCGCTTCGAGACGCCGAGATGCAGAATCTGTCGCTGCGCAAGGATGAAGAGAAGCTTCAGCATGTACTGAATGACCTTGACCATCGACTCACTGGGATGGAGACGGAAATTCAGGATGGTGTCAGCGAAGGTCAGCGGTTGGAACAAGAATCGCACTCGGTCCAGACTCAATTGGGTCAATGGCTGGCTGAGAAGAACGGACAGGAAATGATGTTGGGGAAGGTGCGCGAGCAACTGGGGTTGTTCGATCGAAATATGAGAACGCATCAGGAGCATGTGACCGAGGCGAAGCTGACTGCGGAGGGCTTGCGAGCCAAACGGCAACATGAGCAACTGAACCGCACTCGGGTGACACAACAGATCCAGGAGACGGAAGATCGGCATCGTGCATTGGGTGAGCACCTGAACAGTCTGAATGGGCTCATCGAGCAGAGCCAGACAGAACAAGCTCGTCAGGAGGGCCTCTGCCAAGAATTCAGTGTCACCGCTGGGCGGGTGAAGGGAGAATTGGTCGCCGCTCAAGAGCGACAGGCGCAACAAATGGCGGCGAGTCAAACGCGTGAGTCCGGTCTGGAAGAGTTGCGACGAGGGATTTCAGTCCTGCGAGATGCCCGGATGACCGTTGAGGTTCGTCGAGCGGAAATCCGCACCCAATTAGGAACTGTCGAAGGAACATTGTCGGGGACCTATCAGCTTGACCCCCTCACATTGATCGTTGATCCTACGCAGTCGAGCGACTCTATGGCCGAGGCTGAGGCCATGGCCGTAGAGGAACCCGCGCCTCGCTCTGATGCCGAGTTGAAAGAGCAGTTGCAGAAGCTTCGTGACCGGATGGATCGAATGGGACCCATCAACTTAGCGGCGATCAGCGAACACCAAGAGCTGGAAGAACGCCATACATTCTTGTCTGCCCAAGAGCAGGATCTGTCAAATTCGATCGCGTCACTGAAGGAAATCATTCAGCGGATTCACCAGACGACGAAAGAGATGTTCTCAGCTACGTACCAAGAGTTGCAGCAGAAGTTCACCGAGGTTTTCGGTCAGTTCTTCCCTGGCGGAAGGGCCGAGCTGCAGTTGGTCGATGAACCGCCTGCTGAAAACGGTGAACCTTCCGGTAATCAAGAGCCAGGTATTGAAATCGTGGCGCAACCGCCTGGGAAACGGCTGAAGAGCATCACCATGCTGTCAGGCGGAGAAAAGACGCTTACGGCGATGGCACTGTTGTTTGCGAGCTTTCTGATCAGGCCGACACCGTTCTGCCTGTTGGACGAAATCGACGCCCCGCTGGACGAGGAAAATATCGGACGGTTTACGGGGGTCTTGAAGGAGCTGGCGCAGAACGCGCAGTTTCTCGTCATTACGCATAACAAGCGGACGATGAGCATCGCTGATTCCCTCTTCGGCGTCACCATGGAGGAGCCGGGGGTGTCCAAATTGGTGTCCGTCAGGCTCGGCGATCTGCAACCAGTGTAGGGGCGGCCGTCCGGCGCCACAAGCGTCTGCTCAACGTAAGGATTAAGAGTTCTCACACCTTTCTTCACTGTCCTGGTTAGACTCGTTTCGGGACGGTCTTACCGTCAGCCGTGACCTGTCTCCAGGTGACGGACACAGTGTTCTGCTTACCGCCATAGCCTCTTTTGTCTCTGCAGTGCCAATTCCCGTAGGTAGTTTGACATTTTAGCGTTCAAGAATGTCCAGGTCATATGCCGGGAAATGCTCTGGTCATCTGAAAGGGCTGCAGAGTTGTGGAGCGAGCTCCCATCACGTACTGAGACGTGGATGCCACGTGTTGAATTAAAGCATAATTTGTCAAATGCTTATGGAGCTGTTCACTCTTATGTGCCAATAGTGGATGTGTAGTCAAGAAAAGTGGTTTTGCTATGAAATGGCGAATGACTCACGGTATCGTTGTTGCTCTAGCGAGAGTGTGAAGGCTGCTTCACAACCTGCATCAACGAGGAGGGATCATGGCGCTTTCGAAAACCCAGGATAGAGGGCTCCACCCACAGTCGGTTGCTCTTGCCTATGTGACCTTGGAAGCACTGCTCAGGCCCAACTGCAAAGCGGCGGAGGGGCCATTGCAGGTGGCGCGGGACGAGCGGAAGGAAGAGTTGGAGCATGATCCTTTGAGGTCTGCCAGAGGCATTGTCAATGGACTACGCCTGTCAGTCACGTTGTGGAGTTTCGTTACTCTCGTTGTCCTCTTGACGCGGTAACCATTTCCCCGTCTTGTCGTACTTACTTTCCTGCGCACATCTTTTTCAGGCCCACACCCATCGTGTTTTTGGTGAGGACATGTTGCGAGTGGCAGCATAAGTCACTAGCCGAACCAGAATCTGTCACTCCAAAAACTCACGATCTGCTTCTGGCTGAAGATTAAGGTGAACACTGGCAATGTCGGAACCTCCGTCTAGGGTCCAATAGTGTGTTGGCTTTAACTCTCTTCGCCACGACGATAATAATACAAGTCCCGACGAGAGCCACGACTGGCTCAGTGACTGCGACGGTTTGGGGGCTGCCACGAACAGCGTGAATTTCCGCATTGCTACTGCTGACCCCATCAGCACTGATCGTGGTATCGATCAATGGCAGCTTTGTCAGGGTGGGCTGTCTACCTACCAGCTGTAACTTTGGCGATAGCAGTGGTGAGGTCCCTCTCATGAAGTGATCGATGGGTGGAGTAATGCCGCGGCGTTCAGTTATGGGTACGGTAGAAGCGGTGTTCTCAATCACCTACACCGATAAAAAATATAGATACTTCAGGCACTTCTCCCACCACTCGCTTGACTCGTTTCAAATCGTCTGTTATAAGCCTTCGGGGTATCCACAGGGAGTATTGGAAAGGTTTACGAAGGGAGACCATTAGCAAGATGCCGGTCTTTCACCCTCCTCAGTCCTGTCGGTTAAGTCATAAAGATTCATGAATATCATCAAGGCGTTGTTCAACCGCCTCTCTGACAGCCTGCTCTCGACTGTTCAAGGGCGACTCGATCCTGCTACGGAGTTGACTCCTGGCGCGTCGCTTCGGTTGGTTTCTGACAAACCGGTTATCCTGGCTTCATTAGATTCTTCGGCTGCTCGCCGGCCTATCGGTCATGCCGTGAGCCAACCTGATGCGGTGGATGACGCAATCAGGCGGAGTCAATCATGGTTTTTCAACCGTCAACATGCCGAAGGGTATTGGGTTGCCGAGCTGGAAGCGGACACCACGCTGACCTCTGAATACGTCATGCTGCGTCGGTTTCTCGATCGGGTCGATCCTGATCGAGAGGTGAAGGCTGTCCGATACCTCCAGACGACACAACTGCAGGACGGTGGATGGCCGATTTATTATGGTGGCCCCGCGGAGATCAGCGCATCGGTCAAAGCATATTTTGCACTTAAGTTGTGCGGGGTGTCGGCGGACGAACCGTTCATGGTGCGGGCAAAAGAGCGGATTCTGGCCATGGGCGGTGTTTTGCAAGCCAACGTGTTTACCAAAATTACGCTGGCCCTGTTCGATCAGTACGATTGGGAAGGTGTTCCCCATATGCCTGTCGAACTGATGTTGTTGCCGAAGAAGTTCTACTTCAGTATCTATGCGATCTCGTATTGGTCCCGGGCCGTGCTGATTCCCTTACTCATTGTATTTGCGCATCGCCCGGTCTGCCGAATCCCACACGAACAAGGCATTGATGAGTTGTACCCCATTTCGCGCCAGGAAGTCCGTTATTGGAAATACCCTCCGTTCAACAAGGATCAGGCCTGGTTCACCCCGCATAACTTCTTCGTGGCATTGGATGTGATGCTGAAACTGTATGATCGGATGCCCATGCGGGTGTTGCGGGAAAAAGCGTTGCACAAAGCCGCTTGCTGGATGGTGGATCATCTCAAAGGGGCCGGCGGACTCGGTGCTATCTATCCGGCGATGGCCAACTCCATCATGGCGCTTCAATGCTTAGGGTATGATGCCGATGATCCCCTGGTGGTCAAGGCGCTTCGGGAGATCGAGGCGCTGGAAGTCTACGATTCCACGATGGTCGATGGTGAGTCCGTCCCCACTCTCCATCTCCAGCCCTGTTTTTCTCCTGTTTGGGATACCGCGTTGCTTATGAATGCGCTGGTTGAAGCGGGAGTGGCGCAGGATCATCCTGCGCTCCAAAAAGCAGGTCGGTATCTCATGTCCCGGCAAACCAAGACTGTTGGTGACTGGATCATCTCCTCACCGAATGCGGAACCTGGCGGATGGTACTTCCAGTTTGAGAATGAATCGTATCCGGATGTTGACGATTCCGCAGTAGTCATCATGGCGCTCTCCAAGTTGAAGATTCCGGGTCATGATGACGAGCTGAACGAGTCTATTCGCCGCGGGATGCGCTGGGTCTTGGCGATGCAGGGATCCGACGGCGGTTGGGGTGCCTACGATAAAGACAACAACCGAGTCGTCTTCAACTATATCCCCTTTGCCGATCATAAGGCGCTCTTGGACCCCAGTACCTCCGATTTGGCCGGGCGTTGTCTAGAGATGCTCGGCGCATTGGGATACGACAAGACGCATCCAGCCGCAGGACCGGCCTTGGCGTTTCTGAAAAAAGAGCAGGAGAAAGACGGCAGTTGGTACGGACGCTGGGGTGTTAATTATATCTACGGGACGTGGTCTGTCTTAGCAGGACTCAGGGCCATCGGAGAAGATCTCTCGGCGCCGTATATTCGTCGAGCGGTTGCCTGGTTGGAATCGAAACAGAATCCTGACGGTGGATGGGGTGAGTCCTGTCTTTCCTATAGGGACGATGGTGAGGCGCACGGTAAAGGGGAGAGCACACCCTCGCAAACAGCATGGGCGTTGATGGCTCTGATGTCGGCAGATGCGGTTGATTCCTTCAGTGTTGCGCGTGGGGTGCAGTTTCTCCTTCGTTGGCAGATGAAGGATGGCTCGTGGGAGGAAATTAGTCATACCGGCACGGGATTTCCGCGCGTGTTTTACCTTCGGTATCATTGGTATTGCCAGTACTTCCCGCTATGGGCTCTAGCGATGTACCGTAATCTCCGTTCCCGCGGGAAGATCCGGGCTGACGAACTTCGTCATCACATTCAAGGAACTGACTTGTATCGGTCCGAGCATTGACCTACGCCAATTCTCTTTCCCCGCGCTTATCTGATACTGTGCCATCGAAACGAATCGCAATTTTTTCCGCCACCACTTGGGAAATGAGCGCCGTTCAGTCGGCGCTTCCTCCGGGTGTTGAGCGTCGAGTCGGCGGGTGCACTGTTTTCGTGTGCACTGTAGGCGATAGGGAATATTGTCTAGCTCAAACCGGCGTTGGTCTTGAAAAAGCGGAGCGAACCGCCGCCCAACTGCTTGACAGCCAATCGTTTAGTCTTGTGGTGTCGACGGGGTTTGCCTGTGCGCTTATCGCGGCGGATATCGGGGCACTCTTGGTAGGTCGTGAAGTGGTGTATTGCGGGAATCATGGCGACAAGCCGTCAGCGGTTCTCGATGTGCCGGGTGGTGAACGGGACCTTACCGTGACGTATGTCGAGACCCTGGTGCCGTCCGAACACATTGGGCGGTTTGTCTCGACCGATCACATCATTGGCAGTGCCCGAGAAAAGCAAAGGTTTGCGCAGAGGACTCAGGCCATTGGCCTCGACATGGAAAGTTCCGCTTTGGCTGCTCAAGCACAACGGGCGCAGGTTCCCTTTGTGATCATCCGATCCGTCTCGGATCTTCTGGACGAAGATCTTCCACTTGACTTCAATCTGTTTCTCAGGCCCACTGGGTGGCTGAAAGGGATCGAGACGATCTTGGCCGCCCCTTCATGTCTCTTGGGTCTTGGCCGGCTTCGTCGGCAGAGTCTGGTCGCAGCAGAGACCTTGACGGCCTTTTTCCGCAGCTACGTGGCAGCGATGGCGACTGATCGACCGAAGAAGGCACTCTCGCCGATTTGACCATGACGCTACTCGCACTCATGGGCCGATGGGCTCTTGCTTATGTGGCGGAAATGGGCCGGATGCTGATCTTCATGGTGGCATCCTTCGCCTGGTTGGCACGTCCGCCGCTACGAGGCAGGCAAATCATCAAGCAACTCCACTTCATCGGCTACAAGTCGACGTTTGTTGTCGTGCTGACGGCCGCCTTTACCGGGATGGTTTTGGCGCTGCAAGGCTATTATACGTTACGAAAGTTTGGGTCTGAAGGACTGTTGGGTTCCGCGGTAGCGATCAGCATGATTCGCGAGCTTGGGCCGGTCTTGGCTGCGCTCATGGTGACGGCTCGGGCTGGTTCCGCGATCACGGCGGAGATTGGTATCATGCGGATCACGGAGCAGATCGACGCGCTCGATACGATGGCCATCAATCCGCTCCAATACCTGATTACGCCGAAACTTGTTGCCGGGTTGATCGGTGTGCCTCTGTTGGTAGCCATCTTCGACGTGGTGGGAATCTATGGAGGCCATCTGGTCGGGGTGGAACTGCTTGGTGTGAATGCGGGTTCGTATTGGAACTCCATCGAGTCCGCGGTGGAATGGAAAGATGTCTATGGCGGCATTCTCAAGTCTGTTAGTTTTGGTCTCATCGTGAGCTGGGTCTGTTGCTATAAAGGCTTTTACACCAAGATGAGTGCCGAGGGGCTCGGCACTGCCACGACAGAGGCGGTCGTGTTGTCGTCGGTCTTGATTCTCATCTGGGACTATTTCCTGACATCATTGTTTATGTAACCATGCTGAAGCTCGTCGGTGTGACAAAGATGTTGGGAGGACAACCGGTGCTGCGAGGTATCGACCTTGACGTACCAGAAGGGAAACTCACGACGATCATTGGACGCAGTGGGGAAGGCAAGAGCGTGTTGCTCAAGCACATGATCGGCTTGCTCCAGCCTGACTCCGGAGAAGTGTGGGTCGATGGAGTCGAGATTTCTCGGCTCCGCGGCCATGCCCTCAACGAAGTGCGCAAACGGTTCGCGATGTTGTTTCAGGGCGCGGCACTGTTCGATTCACTGACGGTCTTCGAAAACGTGGCGTTTCCGCTCAGAGAACGACTTCGAATGAAAGGGTCGGATGTGACCAGCCGTGTCGATGAAAAGCTGGAACAGGTAGGTTTGGCGGGAATGGGACACAAGTTTCCAGCGGAATTGAGCGGGGGCATGCGAAAACGAGCCGGCCTGGCCCGCGCGTTGGTGATGCAACCGGAGATTATCCTCTTCGACGAGCCGACGACGGGGCTCGATCCGCTCATGGCCAAGTCAATCCATGATCTGATTACAAGTATGCAGCGGAAGTTTGGGTTTACCGCCGTGATGGTGAGCCATGAGATTCCAGAGATATTCGGGATTTCGGATTATATCGCGATGTTGAAACGTGGGAAAATAGCCGTGATGGCAGAGCCGGCAGAATTTCAACGGACATCCGATCCCGAAATCAGAGAATTCATTTCAGTTGGCGGGACGATGCCGCTCACCAAGGTGGTGTCTGGGGGCTAGAGGAGTGCCATAATGGAGAAAAGCAGGTTGGAGCTGATCGTCGGGGTCTTCGTGCTGGTCGGGATTGTCTGCCTGGGCTATCTCTCGATGAAACTCGGAAAATTAGAACTCATCGGGGGAGATGTCTACGAAGTGGATGCGCTGTTCAATTCAGCCACAGGGCTGAAGTCCGGGGCGGCTGTGGAGGTTGCCGGCGTGGAGGTGGGTCGAGTCAAGGCAATCAGACTGAAAGAGGACCGGGCGATGGTGAGGCTGGCGGTACAAAATGGGACGAAGCTCTATTCGGATACCATTGCCTCGATCAAAACCAGAGGGATCATCGGAGAAAAATACCTCGCGCTCTCGCCAGGAGGAGGCGGAGATCCTCTGAAACCGGGAGATGCCATTCGTGATACGGAATCAGGCCTCGACTTGGAGGAGTTGGTGAGTCAATACGTTCATGGTAAGGTCAACTAACCGGATCTACCCGTAAGGCGTGGCGGGAAAGACGAACCTGAATATATATTGGTGTCGGAGAGAGGGGCGCGATGATAGCGATCAGAAATACGTGGACTGAGTGGAGAGGCAGCAGCTTGTGGTTCACGGTGCTTATGATGGTCATCTGCATCGGAGTGGTGGCGGTACCAGGGTATGCTGGGCCTCCTACCGATTCCATGAAATCGACGATCGATGAAGTGCTTCGTATTGTAAAGGAAAAGGAACTTAAGCAGCCGGCGAAGTCAGAGGAACGTCGACACCTACTTGAGAAGGTGGTGTCGGCTCGATTTGACTATACGGAAATGTCCAGACGGGCGCTTGGAGCTCCCTGGAACCAGCTGACTGATCAGCAAAAACAGGAATTTGTCGATCTCTTTCAGACGCTGCTGACTAATTCGTACGCGGACAAGGTCGAAACCTATTCTGGCGAAGGCGTGCAGTATCTCAATGAACGAACGGAGAAAGAGTACGCGGAAGTCAGGACCAAAGTGCTTTCGGGAAAGACGGAGATCCCGCTTGACTATCGCTTGGTCAATAAGGCAGATGATTGGCGGGTCTATGACGTCGTCGTGGACGGAGTCAGTCTGGTGAACAACTATCGCGGGCAGTTTACGAAGATTCTTCGTGCCTCTTCTTATTCAGATCTCGTCGATCAGCTCCGCAAAAAATCCGACAAGCTCAAGGCGCCATAACGTCGTTTGCGGAATCATGAGTACGTGTATGCGTAGCCTTGTCTTTTGGATTGTTTTTCTGCTGTTGTGGAGCCTCTTCCCTATTTTCTCAGACCGCGCTGGGGCGGAAGTAAAGTATTTTCCGATCCCCGCCGTCAGTTCCAGTAAAAACGACGGCAATGACATCGGAATGATTGTGCCGGCCCTGATCACGGGACCGGACGGGGATCTCAAGTATTTAGTTGCGCCGATGGTGGTCTACAACTCGATCGTCGGCACTCGTGGAACGATTAATCTGTTCCATTATGAGCCAGGAGGAAAAGAACTCCGAGGAATTGCGTCCTGGACTGAACGAATCGAGCGGAAATTCCTTGTGAGCTATGTCGATCCAGGGTTCAGCAATGGTCGGTATAGCATTGGGCTCAGCGCGGTGCATTTCAAGAACGCCACCGTGCGTTTTTTTGGGCTTGGTCCGACCACGGTAGAGGGGCAAGAGACCAACTACACGGCCTCTGAGACGAGGTTGAACTGGAAATTCGGTGTCTATGCGAACGAGGTCACGCAAATCGCCGTGAGCCAACGACTTCGGCACATGCAGTCGATTCAGCAGGGTGCCACGGAACTTCCCTTTTCCGGAGATCTGTTTCCCGATGCCCCAGGTGTGGGTGGGGCGACGATTCTTGGCCAGCGGATCAGCTTTCATTATGACACACGGAACAACTTGGTGACTCCCACGGATGGGATGGCGGTCACGGCATACGCCGAACTGAACTATAACTTCAAAAATGGCGCCGACCCTCTGTATTCTCGGTATGGTCTCGAGATTAAAAAGATGTTTGCGAGTGAATCGAAACGGGCGATTTTGGTGATTCGCGGCGATCTGCAAGCCACGCTCGGCACGGATGTTCCGTTTTATGAGCAGAGCTCGTTGGGCGGACAGAATAATCTGCGCGGTTTTGGTTTCGATCGGTACATTGATAAGCAGCTGATTGCCTTCAGTGTTGAAGAGCGGATTCATATCGTGCGAACGCGTCTGGCCGGGGTCATGGCGGATTTTGAGATCGCACCGTTTATCGATACTGGACAAGTCTTTAACTCATTTAGGAATGTGAGTTTCAAAGACTACCGCATTACCCCAGGAATCGGATTTCGGGGAATCATCCGGCCCAATGTTGTGGGGCGGATCGATTATGGGTTCAGTAAAGAAGGGGGAGCTATTTTTGCCGGGCTCGACTTTCCGTACTAACCGACACCATCTGGTGTCCGTACCAATATGGGACAGTCCGGTTTATGGATATCAAAGTCTAGCAGAGAGGACGCTCCCCCAAGCACATTTCATAAGTGCTTGACTTCATACGGTTCATGTGTGAAAATCCGCTCAAATTTAGCATCTGGACACACGGTGCCTATTGGTCCTGTGCGTAGGACTGCTGCCGATGGGGCAGCGAACGAAGGAGACCATCTATGTCCCTACTGAAGACGATCCATAGTCCTGCCGATCTGAAGCGGTTGTCTCCGGATAAATTCCCGGCATTGTGCCAGGAGATTCGTGAACAGATTATCGGGGCGGTCTCAAATGTGGGCGGACACCTGGCCTCGAATCTAGGCGTCGTCGAACTCACAGTCGCCTTGCAATACCTTCTCAATACACCAACCGACAAGATCGTCTGGGACACCAGCAATCAGTCATACACCCACAAACTCCTCACTGGTCGGCGAGAGCAGTTTCACACGCTTCGCCAGTACGGTGGATTGAGTGGATTTTGCAAACGGGAAGAGAGTGAGTACGATACCTTCAACGCCGGTCATGCGGGGACCGGAGTATCTGCTGCCTTTGGCATGGTCGAAGCTAGAGAGCAGTTGAAACAGAAGAACAAGGTTGTCTGTGTCGTCGGTGACGGCGCCATGACGGCGGGGATGACGCTGGAAGGGCTGCATCATGCCGGCGGGCTCGGAAAAGATTTTCTCGTGATTTTGAACGACAACCAAATGTCGATCTCGAAAAATGTCGGAGCCATTTCTGCCTACCTGAGTCGAACCATTACCGGCGAGTTCTATGGGAAGATGCGTGAAGAGACTGGTCAGCTATTGGGGAAGATTCCTCACATCGGCTCCGACATGCAGAAGCTCGCTCGCCGAGCCGAAGAGCTTGCGAAAGGCGTAATTCTTCCCGGATTGCTCTTTGAAGAACTTGGGTTCCAATACAGTGGTCCCATCGACGGCCACAACTTTGAGCATCTCCTTCCGACGATCGAGAATGTGCTGAAGATGAAGGGACCGGTCCTTCTTCATGTCATTACGAAGAAGGGGCTCGGCTACGAACCGGCCGTGAAGAATCCGGTATGGTTCCATGCCTGTCCACCGTTCGTTCGGTCGACTGGCGCACCGGCCAAGAAAGCCGCACGTCCTTCATACACGGCGATTGCGATGGACGCCCTGGTCAAGTTGGCTCGTGAGGACAAGCGCGTTGTGGCCATCACGGCGGCGATGTGCGAAGGGACGGGGCTAACGGCATTTGAAAAAGAATTTCCAGATCGTCTCTATGACGTCGGCATCGCCGAGCAGCATGCGGTGACGTTTGCTGCGGGGCTTGCGACGCAGGGCTTAAAGCCGGTTGTTGTCATGTATGCGACCTTTCTCCAGCGGGCCTACGATCAGGTGGTGCACGATGTGGCGACGCAGAACCTTCCCGTCGTGTTTTGCATCGATCGCGGCGGGCTCGTCGCCGAAGACGGGACGACGCATCATGGCGCCTTCGACTACGCCTATATGCGCCACGTTCCCAACATGGTCGTCATGGCGCCAAAAGATGAAAATGAATTGCAGCATATGATGAAGACGTGCGTACAGCATGAGGGCCCAATTTCCGTGCGCTATCCACGCGGCGTCAGTCTCGGGGTCACGATGGATGCGGTGCCTCAGGCGTTGCCTATTGGTAAAGGGGAGTTGATCAAGGACGGGACGGACGTAGCCATTATCGCAATCGGTGTGTCGGTCTGGCAGGCGCATCAAGCCGCCGAGCGTCTCAGCAAGGAAGGCGTGTCTACTGCCGTGGTGAACGCTCGATTTGCCAAGCCGCTGGATCACGAACTCATTACGGATGTCGCAAGGCGGGTTCGCTACGTCGTCACCGTCGAAGAGGGGTGCAGGATGGGCGGATTCGGTTCTGCGGTGCTCGAAACGTTGTCAGAGGCCGGGATTAGCGATGTGAAGACAAAGGTTCTAGGCCTGCCCGATTGGTATATTGAACAGGGGCCACAAGATTTATTGCGGGAACGGTATGGTTTGACGGCTGAAGGGATCTATCAAAGTGTGAAGGAAGTGATCGGCAAGGCACCCTCTGTGAAATCATCCCTCACAGGTTCGGCGCTGGTCGGCCATCCTCATGGAGACGAACAGGGGAGCTGATCAAGACGGTGAGGGGTAAAGAGTAAGGGGTAAGAGGGTCACGACAGATGCACATCGCCAGGCGAAAAACTCGACAGATTTCGGTCGGCACGGTGAAGGTTGGAGGCGATGCTCCTGTGTCCGTGCAATCCATGTGTTCGACAGACACACGCGATGTGACTGCAACGGTCGCAGAGATTCACCGGCTTGAAGCCGCCGGCTGTGAAATTATCCGTGTAGCCGTGCCGGACGAGGAAGCCGCCGCGGTCCTGCCTCAGATCAAAGCAGCGATGACGGTGCCGTTGATCGCGGACATTCACTTTGATCACCGCCTTGCCTTGAAAGCTGCCGCAGTCGTTGATTGCGTCCGCATCAATCCCGGCAACATCGGCGCCTGGTGGAAAGTTGAAGAAGTCATCAAAGCGGTCAATGATCATGGCATTCCGATTCGAGTCGGCGTCAACGGAGGCTCGCTCGAACGGCCGTTGTTGGAAAAGTACGGATGGCCTTCGCCTGAAGCGCTTTCCGAATCGGCGCTCAACGCGGTGCATGCGCTGGAGGACGTCGGCTTTACCAATATGAAGGTGTCGCTCAAGGCCTCCGACGTCAAGCATGCCATCGATGCCTACTGGCTCTTTGCGATGCAGTCAGATTATCCTCTGCACATCGGCATTACAGAAGCCGGCACGGCCATGACTGGCGCTGTGAAATCGTCGATCGGGCTCGGCTACCTGTTGTCCCAAGGCATCGGCGATACACTTCGTGTCTCGCTCGCTGCTGATCCGGTGGAAGAAGTCAAGGTTGGTTTCGAAATCCTGAAGTCTTTGGAACTGCGGCATCGTGGGATCAACGTGATCGCCTGTCCGACGTGCGGACGCGTGGAGATCGACGTCGTGCGCATGGCGAACGAGCTGGAAAAGAAACTTGGCCACATTAAGACCCCATTGAACGTGTCGGTGCTCGGCTGTGTTGTGAATGGCATTGGAGAGGGCAAAGAGGCCGACATCGGAATCGCCGGCGGTGAGGGCAAAGGTATTTTGTTCAAGAAGGGTAAGCTTGTCCGCAAGGTTCCCATGGAAGAATTAATGGATACACTCATTGAGGAAGTGGAGCAGCTTGCCAAGGAAAAAGAGGCGGAAGGGAACGGTGCACCTACCGCGTCTTCGACGGAAAACGGTTGGGAACCCCTTATCCCTCAGTCGGATCATCTCTCAACGCTTGGAAAAGAAATACCGGTCTTGCCCCGCAGGTAACGGCCGCTGTTAAGGCCCCTTCTCACCTACGTAATCTAATTCCAGACTTCTTCTGCAAAAGTAACGATTGACGTGTTCTCTAAGGGTCATGTATTTGTGCCAGTGAACTATGGAATCAAAGCCGATCATTCACTGGATCAATGACTTTGTCAGATCCGTTCTCTTTGTGAGACTGGTGAAGGTCGGCCTCGCGATCGCCGCGATGGTGCATGGCTACATCATCTCCTTCGGGCGCTCATTCCACTTCCGTGACATCGATATCCATCGCGAGATCGGACGACGCTTTCTCACGGGGGACTATCTCTACGCCAATGACTACTGCTACATGTATTTACCGACTACCGGCATCTATTTCGCCCCCTTGCTCGCTCTGGACAGAAACCCGAGCTTAGCTTTGCGCTATGCCGTCGCTGTCGGATGCTTAGCCATCACTATCATGTTGTTCCACCGCATGTTGTGTGGCAGATCAGACGCGAATGTGTGGAGCCGGCTCTTGGTCGGTATTGGTGCAGGGTTGTTGACGTTACAATTTATCTTGAACGATCTCGACGACGGAGGTCCGCATCTCATCCTGCTGGGTATTCTGGCCGGCGGTAGTTACGCGATATGGGTTGGCAAAGAACGGCTGGGAGCAGCTTTAGTTGGACTTGGCATCGTGCTCAAGCTCACTCCAGCACTCTTCGTGCTTCTGTTTCTTTGGAAACGGCAATGGCGAGTCGCCTCGTACACGGTACTTGCCACGGTTTTGTGGGCTCTATTACCCCTCTTATATATGGGACCCACAAGTTGGTGGGAGCATCATACGGAATGGACCAGGAATACCGTGTTATCCGTGCTTGATCGGCAGGCAGAGGGTCGGCAGGAAAATGAACTTCAGAAGGCGAACCTCTCGCTCCGCCATACCATGCTGCGCTACCTGGTCACATACCCACCAACTCATCGGCTTCGGCAGGTGGATCCAGGATATCAACCGGTGTTAGATCTGCCGTCCCCGGTTGCGAATGGGATTGTTGGGGTTGCCGCGATCAGCCTACTTGGATTATTTGCGTGGTCAAGTTCCCGCGCGTTTCAAGGGCCAGGAGATCCTATGTGGGCACGGGATTGCGCTGGAACCTTGGTCTTGGCCTTATTATTCTCTCCTATCACCTGGGATCAGCATCTGGTATGGCTAATCCCAGCGGCCTGTGTCGTCGTCGCGGCAGCAGCTCAGGTGAGCGGCGGGTTGAGTCGCTTGGGATACATCATGCTGGCAGTGTATGTGGTGTTGACCATGGTGCTGAATTATGAAGTCGTGGGTTCGGTAAGATGGGAGGCACTGAAGAGCTACCATCATCTTGGTATCGCGATGTTGATCTTGTACGGATTGCTTCTCAGTAGTAGGGGTGGTTTGAGCTATCCAGGATTGCATCATGAAAAAATGCAATCAAGCTCGTCTCGTATGGTCCGTGAGGCATAGCCCAGACGCCCGGGAATAACCAAGACGCTCGTCTCGATTCTCGGAGAAGTTGCCGGTAGGTGGAATATCAGGTTCGCGCGTGTTGTGTTCTAGAAAACGAAGCGACTATAATGCCGACCTCTGAGGCGCCGTACCCAAGTGGTAAGGGAGCAGTCTGCAAAACTGCGATGCAGCGGTTCGAACCCGCTCGGCGCCTCCATACCAACCTTCACCTGACCTGCCGATTCTTTATCGTTTTATTGTCACTGTCGCTGGTGAGAAAGCGTCTCCAGTATTCTCATCGGCGTACCATTTACATTCTCGCTTAAGGGAAACTGCAAATGGCGGCATTCTCCAGCTTGTGGGCACAAGGATCCACATTGCATCGAAGGTACTTCTTCTCGTGATGGGGTGCAGTAATGAAAGATTCACCAAGATAGCTCTTACGTTCAGACCTGATCTGCATGTGAAGTGATGGGATGGTTCCCGTCGACTGTGTGGTGCATGGAAGACCTAGAAATTGACGCGTCTTAGGTGAGATGTTACAATCGCGACTATTCCTGTGCTTCCAAAGTGCGGCTACGACTCGTAGCTGTTCATATATACAGGGTTGCAATAACAATAACGCGAGCGAGTGAAGGAGAACGGAATGGCTGTTCCGATTTCCCAAATGTATACAGTGGCGACGTATGTGCTCTCCCAGAAGTTGAAGGGAGTGAAGCGATATCCCTTGGTGTTGATGCTTGAACCGCTCTTTCGATGTAACCTAGCCTGCGCTGGTTGTGGGAAGATTCAGTACCCTGATCATGTCCTCGACAAGCGGTTAACCCCTGAACAATGTTGGGCGGCGGCGGAGGAATGCGGAGCGCCCATGGTGAGTATTCCTGGGGGGGAACCACTCATTCATCCTGAAATCGCAACGATCGTAAAGGGTTTGGTAGATCGGAAGAAGTACATTTATCTCTGTACGAATGCCATCCTCTTGGAGCGGAAGTTGGACGAATATCAGCCTTCGAAGTACTTAACCTTCAGTATCCACATGGATGGACTCAAGGATGAACACGATTTGGCTGTCTGTCGCGATGGGGTATATGAGGTGGCAGTCAAGGCGATCAAAGCGGCACTTAAGCGGGGGCATCGCGTGACGACTAACACCACCTTATTCGATGATGCGAATCCAGAGCGGGTCAGAACATTTTTCGATGAAATGATGGCCCTCGGCGTCGAGGGGATGACCATCTCCCCAGGGTATAGTTATCAAAAAGCTCCAGATCAGCAACACTTCTTGAAGCGGGAGCGGACTCAAGAGCTTTTCTCGAAGATCCTTTCTCGCCCCAAGCCAGGGTGGCAGTTCAACCAATCGCCGTTGTTTTTAGATTTCCTTATGGGGCGACGTCAGTACGAATGTACGCCCTGGGGGAATCCAACGTATAACGTGTTTGGATGGCAGAAGCCCTGCTATTTACTCCAAGAGGGGTATACCACGACCTTCCGGGAGTTGATGGAGTTGACGGCGTGGGAGAAGTACGGAACTGGTCGGAATGAAAAGTGCGCCGATTGCATGGTCCATTGTGGCTATGAGGCCTCTGCAGTTGAAGATACGTTTAGTACGGCCTCTGGATTTGTTCGGACGGCCAAACTGACATTATCGCCTACCTCGCGATAGCAGTGCTCGTGAGGCCCGCTTCGACTCAGCGAGGCGAGGGGTATCCTTCGCTCGCCAGAGTGGACAGCGCTTCACGAAATAGATATCACGAACGAGAACCTCACCATGACTGACACAAAAAATCATATAGCGAGCCTGACCGATTCTCTCGAAGGGCGTCTTTTTACGCCGAGTTCTACTGCGGAAATAACGGAAGCTGTTGAACTCGCGTTCGACTATCGTGGTGATGTGACGTTAACGCTCCGTTCTGGCAAGTCAGTCACCGGATATATTTATAATCGACATGCCGGAACTGCTGATCCTTATCTTGAGCTATTTTCCGCTGACCGTACGGATGCTCAACGCATTCCGTATGGAGATATCACCACGATCGCCTTCACCGGGGAAGACACCGCAAACGGAAAATCGTGGGAGACCTGGGTGTCCAAGAAAGAGTCTGAGCGCCGAACGGAAGCCGAGAAAATCGAGGCGGTCACGCGTACGAAGGGCTATCTCTGAAGCTCCTGCCATCTCCGCTGATTCTGAAAAATAGAAATTTCGAAAGGCCTTTGTGTATCAGCGAAATCACCGCCCCTTTCGTTGACAAAGATGGAATGCTGTGTTAGAAACGCCTGCCCGAAACCTAGCGTGCTCGTTATACAGCGAGTGAGTATTTCTTCAAAAGAGCAAGCGACGAGTCAGCAGTCAAGTCCGAAGCTTGCTAGTCGAAGTCTAGCGGCACTGTCCGTCCTGAGTTGCTGTCTCGTAATGAGCGTCATGTTTCCACCGGTGGCTCTAGCCACGCATGAAGCGGACCATCGTTTCATGGTCGAGGGTTATGTGTGCGGGCCGGATGGGAAGGGGATGTCGAGTGCAGACGTTCTTGTCAAGGACACCAAGATTTCATACGGTCAGGTTGTGCGGACGGATGGAGATGGCTACTATAAAGCGATGTTTCATCTGCACAATGACAATTTTGGTGATCCCCTTTTGGTAGAGGCGAGAGGGGAGCAGCAACACCTTAAGGTTGAATTCGACCAAAAAGATTTAGAGAGTGATCGGAAAATTCGCGTTAACTTTGGAACTGGTTGTGAGGTGAGTGGGCCTCCTATTTGGATTTGGTGGGGGGGCGGGGTGGTGGTTGCAGTAGCTGGCGGTGTTATTGGGATGAAGTTGGCCCGTTCTCAGCGGAAGAGAGAGCGGGGCAAGGTGAAGTCGCAGGGTAAGAGAAAATCATAATCGCTGATGACGGCCTTGGGGGCTACAGAGTGTCTTGCCGAATCGGGTTATGTGTGGCGGGGCCTTAGTGCAGAGCTATCGACGAAATTGTAGCCAGAACGCTTTTGTTAGAGGTGGGATACCTCGGCGGAAGCGTTTTTTTTGTCTGCCGCTTTTTCAACCGCGTCGTCTTGGCGAGAATCTTTCCTAATGACAGAGTGAGAAATCGGCATGAATATGAGGATAAGATCGATTCACGTTCTGTTGGTTATGGGTCTCGGACTATTATCGAGTTGTGGTGGAGAGCAGGGCGGAGAAGGGCCGATTGTACCGCCACCTCCAGCTCCTGCAGAATATGCTGATAAGCGTATGCCGGCAGATTGGTGGGGCGATGCTCAGAAGCTGGAAGAGGGCCGCAAGCTCTTCATCGGCGAGACAAACCCTGATGTGAACTGTGCCAGCTGTCATGGGAAGGACGGAAAGCCTGTAAAGGCAGGTGCTACGGATTTCCGAAATCCTGAACGCATGAAACTCTATTCAGACTCCGTGTGGTTCTGGCGCATCTCCGAGGGTGTAGCCAATACCAAGATGAAGGGTTGGAAGAGCAAGCTCTCAGAGGAAGATCGATGGAAGCTCGTGCTCTATGAACGGAATTTTGCACTGTCCGGAAAAATCTGGAATGAAGAGACGAAGCAGTGGAGTGAGGTTGGTGCGAAGTGAGTGGCAGGATCGCAGGGGTTGCTGCTGGAATATATTCACGTCGTCAGCGTCCGGAAGTCTATTGCTTGATTGCGCGTTGAAGTCTATGACTCGGGCTTCTGGTTTTTTATTATGTAGTGTTCTGGAATTTCCTAGATAACGGCTTGTAAATTTGCGATGCTCGGCTGGCCAGTAAGGTCATATCTGTTGACAATTTATGTGGGGGCTTGGCCTTCAATGTTCCATAGAGTACTAGGTACTGTGTCGGTATAGTCACTGAGGCTCAGGTTATTACGTGAAGCTCTCGTTGAGTATATTTATGTATGGTAAGAGTAAGGCTAATATTCTGGAGTCTGTACTTAATGTAGGGGGCGAGGCATCGTGAAAAAACTGTCGAGCAGTCTCCTGGCTCTCATGGTGTTGTTCGCGCTGTGTGTGGCAACTGTCACCAATGTCTACGCTCAGGAGGTTGGGGCGTCTTCGGTGGAGTTTCCGTACACCGGTAATCGAACGGCTGTATGGATCGTCGCTCAGCTTCATATCTTGTTTGCCGCGTTCATCCTCGGTGCGCCAATCTTTGTGGTCATTTCAGAATGGTTGGGATATCGTAAGCAGGACCCACGGTATGACCGTTTGGCTAAAGAGATCACCAAGGTCACGGTCATTCTCTTCAGTATGACGGCGGTGACCGGCGGCTTCTTTGTTTTCGTCCTTCTTGCGGCCTATCCGCAGTTCACCACATCGTTCATTAATCAATTTTATGTGGTTTTTGCGATTTTATATCCGGCGTTGTTTATCGCCGAGACTATCCTCATGTATGCCTATCTCTATACGTGGGATGTGTGGAAAGGTGAAAAGAAGGGGCGTCATATCGCACTGGGCGTGGTCTTGAATCTCGTGTGTTTGCTGATCTTGTTCGTAATCAACGGTCCCACATCGTTCATGAATACCCCGCCGAAAGCCGAGGGGGTTTCGCCCCAGGATTTTATCGCTGCGGCTACCTTGTGGGATAAGATTGCGAACCAAAGTTGGTTCCCTCTGAGTCTTCACCGAATCGATGGGAATGTGGCGTTCGGCGGGTTCATTGCCGGACTGATCGCTGCCTATATGTACATGGCGGCGAAGACGCAGGAGGAGAGAGCCTACTATGATTGGATGGGTTTTGCTGCTATCTGGATTGCAGTGGGTGGCACACTGTTGCAGCCGTTCACAGGGCTCTTGCTGGCATACGAAATGTGCGATTACGATTTTTCATTTTGCCCGTACATGATGGCCGACCAGCTGTCCATGTTTTTTGAAATGCAAGGGGTGATGATCGGGCTTCTGTTCTTGGGAATCAACTATTACAGTTGGCTCAGTGTCAAACGAATCGAAGGAGCCGAAAATGTGCGGACGACCATTCTGGCTCCGATCGTTCTCGTGGTTCTCCTTCCCGCTACCATGTGGGTGATGAATAAATATTGGATTCCCGATCCAATGTCGTTGGCGTTCCTGCTCCCTCTTGCACTGTCGCCATTTCTGTTCGGTCGGTTCATTCCAATGACGGTCTCTGCGCGGACCGTCATCAAGATCGGCTTTATCGTTATGCTCGTGAGCGACGCCGTGTGGCTGACTCCTGCCGGATTTGTGGCGACGGGAGCCGATATGCCGGATGAACTGAAACTGCCTGAAGGGTGGGACTTTTTGTCGTCGATGCCAGCAAAGCTATCTGCAATCTTGACGCTGGTATTCGTGACGGTCGTCAATTTCGTTCTGTATAACCGAACCATCAAGCAGGGCACGATTCTCTGGGGGAAAATCGATTTTGTCTCGCAGTTCGTTCTGATTTTCTTGGCGTTTACCTCAACGTGGATCATGGGCTTGATGGGAGCCGTGCGGTCGTTGCTGAAGAAGTATTTCCATGCCTATAGCTTGGTGTCGGATTTGTCGGTGGAGTCATTTACGCCGACGCTCTCGTATTCGGCTGGCTGGATTACAGCGATTACCGTGTTCTTTATTGCCATCGTCAGTCTCGCTGTGCTGATCGCTCTTCGGCCTTCTGTTTTGAGGGCCCGAGAGCCTGAGGGGAGTCCGGTCCCCGTCGCAGCCAAGTAATCACAGTGTAAGACACTTACTGAGGCAACGGGAATTCGCATGGGGAATATATTCAAAAAACTAGGTATTGGATTGGCGGTCGGTGGAGTGTTGGTTGGTATCGCGCGATCGCAGGCAGTGCCGGCTGACTTTCAAGTGCTGTTTTTTGTCGTCGCGCTGATCGGCGCGATCATCTTCGTGCTGCTTGACGCGCAGCCGATCGGAACCATGAGTGGTGGGAAGTCCCTTGTTGCCGTCGTGGCGTTTTGGGTCCTCCTGATTACCGCTGGTGTAGCTGGGCCTTCGTTGTTACCGCAGTTTAATCCAGAAGACGAAAAGGCAAAAATCGGCAAACTTCTTGAGAAGGAGCGAAAGCAGTCAGCACAGGGGAAGGCGGATGAACTGATTGCTCGGGTGAAGGCTCTCGATGCACAAGTCAAAGCGCTTGAGGATCGGCTGAAGGGTCTTGGCGGAGTTCAGGCTGGGTCGACGCCTCCGGCTGGGGAGAACCCCCCTACTGCAGCGAGTGCGAGCGCGGGTGATTTTATGAAGGTGGGCGAGGAGCAGTGGCAACTGCAAGAGTGTTACAACTGTCACAAGCTTCGGGGTGAGGGTGGAAAGAAGCGAGGTCCAGAATTGGATAATATCGGCACGTTGTTAACTGTCGATGAGATTCAAGAGAAAATTTCGAACCCCAAGAGTTTTATGGCCGAGGGGTATGAGAAAGAATGGCAGAAGGGCATCATGCCCAACAAGTTTAAAGATCTGATGGATCCCAAGGAAATGCAGGCGCTTGCTGCCTGGTTAGGGACGTTCAAGAACACCTCGGTGAATACCCCCAAGCCGATCAAGAAAAACTAATGCTGCAACCGAAGCTGAAATCCAAGGTCCAGTGCACCGACCTCAACATCGGTGAAGTCACGAAAGTCGTGCTTGATCCGCTTTCCCATGAGATCAGCCACATCGTGGTATCGGTGAATGGGAGCGGTGAGCGACAAGTTGCCATGGGCCATGTCCAGGTTGTGACGGACGATCTTGTGCAGTTGCGTGCGCCATCAACGGAGATCTTGGCGTTACCTCCCTTTAAGCGAGAGGACTATGTCACCACGCATGAAGTGGAGATCTCACATCTCGAAGACCATATCCATGTGACCCCGGGTGAGGTGTTGGTTCCTCTGCCGGATCTTGAGAAAAGTGTTAAACGCCGCACGTTTTTCATGAATTTCACCAATGTCATTGGATTTTTGATCGGACTGCCGCTTGCCTATCCGATTCTCCGTTTTCTCATGAAGCCCATGTACGCAGAGTTCGATAACCAATGGCTGAAAGTGGGAAACGTGAACAAGATCAAACAAGCGGATGTTGGCGTGCAGTTCAAGTACAAGAAAAAGGTGAAAGAAGTCTACATGCCGGAATACGAAATCGAGAAGAACGTCTGGATTCTCCGAGCGACTCCGGAGCTTCTCGATAAAGTCTACAATGACAAAGACGCCGAGTTTCGCGATGCCAAGGGTAAGACGATCTGGACAAACAAGAAAGATGTTCCCTACGTGGCGTTCTCAGGCAAGTGCCCACATTTGGGCTGTGGGTTTAAGTGGCGGCAGCATAAAACATTAGGGCAAGTGTTTCTCTGTCCATGTCACTTGAGCATATACGGTGCAACTGGAAGAGTACTTGATGGCCCAGCCCCACGTGGCCTTGACGCGTTACCGTTAAAGGTACATGCGAGTGGAGAGGTTGAGGTCATCGATATGGAGTTCAAGGCTGGTACGAAGTTGCAAGTTCGAATTGTGTGAAAGTTAGCGGCATGAACATCAAGCAATCAGCCCCAACAACGGTTCACCCTCCACATCAGCCGTCTGCGCTTGAAAAGCTTGTGGCCTTCCTTGATGAACGGATGGGTCTCAAGGAAATGCAGGCCAAGATGCTCAATGAGCCGCTTCCTGGTGGGTCTCGTTGGGCCTACGTGTTCGGGTCTGTGCTGCTGTTCATCTTCGCTATGCAGGCCCTGACGGGCATGTTGCTTATGTTTTATTATGTGCCGACGGCCGACCACGCCTATGACAGTACGCAATATATTATCCATGAAGTCGACTATGGCTGGTTCCTGCTGAGTTACCACTTCTGGGGATCCAGTGCGATGGTGGTCTGTGTTTTTGCACACATGTCCCAAGTGTTTCTCTGGGGGGCCTACAAAAAGCCGCGAGAATTGCTATGGCTTGTCGGTCTTGCCCTGCTTGGCATCGTGATCACCTTCGGCTTTACCGGATACCTCTTGCCTTGGGATCAGCGGGCGTTCTGGGCGACGCTGGTGGGTGTCGAAATCTTGGATAAGGCGCCGCTCGTTGGCGATTTTATCGCCCGGTTTCTGAAGGGGGGGCCAACTCCTGGTCAGATGACCTTGAGCCGATTTTTCGTGCTCCATGTGATGATTCTTCCGGCAGCACTCATGGCATTAGCTGGCCTGCATATCTTTTTGTTCCGGGTCGCGGCTCCTGCCGGGCCGTTCAAGGGGACGGTTGAGGAGATCAAAGCGAAGACCGATTATTTCTTTCCTCGTCAGATTTGGAAAGATATTGTCGGGATGGCCTTCGTCTTTGTCGGTATCTGTGCCTTAGCCCTCTGGGAACCGGTGGTTTTATTGGACAAGGCTACGCCGGATCCAGGTGAATACCATCCCGAGCCGGAATGGTATTTCCTTTTCTACTTCCAGTTGTTAAGACTCAAGCTATTTGCCGGTCAGTTCGGTCAATTTATGGGGGCTGTTGCGTTACCGGTCGTCTTCATGGTATTGCTCGTCGCGCTGCCATTCATGGACAAGGATCCTGAGCGGAATATCTTCAAGAGGCCGATCGCCCTCATCAGTTGGATTGCGATCATGGTGGTGATCGTGTTGTTCACGGTGGCGGCAGTTATCAACCGTGAGTTCCTGGATTAGTTTTGATTAAATGATTGCAGAAGAACGCGAATCAATGTCTCCGACGAAGATAGGATTCGGCATCCTTTGGCCAGCCTGCTGGACGGGTGTTCCCATCAAGGCCGTGATTGCTGTCATTGTCATGACGATGGGATTGGTGCATTTCGAAGGGAGATTTGGGCTTGCCGTTGTTATGCTGCTCATCAGTCCAGTCACCGTCTTTGCGATTCCGATCATCATGGCCGTCTTTGGGACACATTTTGGTGAAGGGATCGGCCTCGAGATCCTGTTCTGGCTCTCGATTCCAGTCGATATTTGGGCGTTCGGCTTGGTTGGTCGTACGTATTTTCTTGAGCGACTCAGAAAAGAGCCGCCCGATGATGGACTTGGACTTGCTATATGGTGGAGAGCGGCTCTCGTTGGAGCCTTCTTTCTCCCGGCACTCTGGGGCGCAGTGAGTTTCGTAACGGATAACGCAATTACTGCATCTCGCTCAATGGCTGAAATAGAAAGCCTGCGGCAAATCTTTGACAACGGCCTGCCGATAGCAGAACGGATAGGTCTTGAACTAACTATCTGGGGAACTATCTCTTCGGCCTTACTGATCGTCCTCTCGTTGATCGGAGTATCGATTTTTGGACAAATCATTCGGCGCATATCGCAAGATTGCAAGCCGACTTCTGAGAACTATCAAGGACTCATTACGCGCTGGGACTTGATGCGGGTGCCGGCTGATCAAGGGCTGCTGTTGGGTTCATTGGCGGGAGTGGGTGTGGTCATGTCGCTGGTATTTTGGACCGTCCTTCCGGTGACCACTCCGCATCCTCATGAGTGCTGTCAGAAGCCTGAGGTGCAGGCCGAACCGGTATTCAAACCGGTGGAGGCATTGAACAAGAACGCCCAACGTCTTGTATTACTGACGGCGCAGGTTGAGGCGATGGAACGACAAAAGGCAGAAACCAAAGGTCAGATAGAAAAGGGCAAGGGGAAGGCCGAAGGTGAAACGGCTAAGGACTCTTCTGCCAAGACGAAACCGTAACTTACGAGGTGATGAGGTGAGCGTCATACAGCAAGGGGTTAGCATGGTTCAACGGGTTCTCCGGGCCGTCGCAAGTCACGACGGATGGCTCGCAGGTCTCTTGTTGATGGCGGGATGGCTGGCCCTTCCTTCACTCGGGATTGCAGCTGAGGGCACAACCGCTGGTCCTACAGAGTATCGTGATATTCCTTACGTCGGTAGTCGGAATCTTGTTTGGATCGTTGCCCAGTTGCATCTCTTATTGGCCGGGTTCGTTTTAGGTGTGCCAATGTTTGCCTGGCTGTGCGAAGTCATTGCCTGGAGGGGAGGCGAGAAGCGTTATGACAAGCTCGCCAAGGAGTTTACCAAGCTCCTGACGTCCGCCTATTCGACCACCGCGTTGTTCGGTGGCATTCTGTTGTTTCTATTGGTGGCGTTCTACCCCAAACTGATGAACTATTTGACAGATGTCTTTTTCCCTTCCTTCTTGCTCTATTGCCTCCTGTTCTTATTAGAAACGGCGACGCTGTATCTGTATTGGTATGGGTGGGATGCCATGCAAGATGGCAGGAAGAAGACATTGCATGTGTTTCTCGGGTTTCTCCTGAACTTCTTTGCCTTATTCATTATGATTATCCCCAATGCCTGGGCTACGTTCCAGTCCAGCCCGGTTGTGCTTGCAGACGGGACCGCCTTTGAGAGGGCCTGGGCCGCAACGTGGAATCCAACCTGGTGGCCGATCAACATCCATCGCCTTATCGCGAACGTCGTCCTTGGAGGGTATATCTGCGGGGCCTATGCCGGTGTCCGGTACTTATCGGTGAAGAGTCCTGAAGAGCGAGAACATTACGATTGGATGGGGTATGTCGGCAACTTTATCGGTGTGTTCGGTCTGCTAGCCCTACCGTTTGCCGGCTATTGGCTCATGCGGGAAATCTACCAGTACAACCAGCAGATGGGCATTACCCTGATGGGAGGATTCCTGTCCTGGCTCTTCATCCTCCAGGCCATGTTGATCGGGGTCCTGTTCCTCGGCTCGAACTATTATTTTTGGCTGGGGATTACCTATCGAATTCCCGGGTCAGAGGGTAAATATCGCCGGGCCATGTTGATGATGTTAGTCAGTCTGTTGCTGTGTCTTGCTGTGTGGATGACCCCGCACTCCCTTGTGGCCAGCATTGAAGAGGCTCAGAAAATGGGAGGGGCCCATCATCCATTGCTCGGTGTCCTCGGTGTCATGTCGGCAAAAATGACGGTCTCCAACCTCATGATCCTGATTACGTTCATGAGCTTCGTCATGTATTGGCGGGCAGGGAAACAGGATACAGCCGGGTGGGCGAAGCTGGCGAAAGCGGTCATGGGTGCCGTGTTGGTGTTGGCAAGCATTGCGGTCATCGTCCTCGGCGTCTGGGGGTATTTCGTGCCAGCGATCGTCCGCATCAATTATTTCTCTACGTCTCAGGTGCTGATCGTTATCTTTGTCATTCTGACGATCACGCCGTTGACGGCGCTGTTGCTCAAGAGCGCAAAAACGACGACAGAGATGGTGTGGGGGAGCATGCCGCCACGCGCTGGGTATTCCTTGGTTCTCAATGCCATCATGGTCATCCTCCTCATGACCTTGATGGGCTATGCGCGGTCCTCATCCCGTGTCCATTGGCATGTCTACGGAGTCATGCGCGATACCTCGCCCTATGCCTATTCGCCAGCGCTGGGCAGCGCGTCGTTTATTATGGCCTTCTGTACGTTTTCCTTCTGTCTTATCGTGGCGTTTATCTTTTGGGTCGCAACCATGGGCGATAAGTACAAGGCGGCTCCAGGCCCGGGGAAGGGAGAGCTGCCGCACGGCATTCCGGCGATGGCCGGAGGGGCTCCAGAAGAGCGGTCACAGAGATAAAGATAATTTTGAGTTTTGATTGTGAGTTTTAAGTTAGGGACGAAAAACTAAGAACTCAGCACTTAACATTCGAGGGCCCATGAGTGAAGTCGCACAACTACAACTAATCGCACTGTCCATAATTGGGATCGGCATTCTGATCCTGTTGTTCATCAAGGCCGTGTTTGTGAGGGTGACGGGATTCGTTGCCATCGTGCTGGGGTTGTTTGCACTGATGTCGCTTGCAGTACCCCAGCTGGCCTCTCTGCCTCCTGCCGAGGAAAAGATCGATATTGCCAATATCAAGACACCGACTGATATTGCTGCCATCGGCCAGACGGTCTTCTTCAGCAAAGGCCAATGTGCACTGTGTCATTCCATCGGGCCAAGTGAATCGGCCCGTTGTCCGGATTTGAAGGGAATCGGCGCTAAGTTGAGCAAGGATTTCCTCTTTGAAAGCCTAACGGATCCCCAGGCGTTCGTGTATAAGGATTACCGCCATGGTGGCGTGCCGAAAGACTATCCAGCCACGATGCCAGCTATCAATAAGGATCCGATCGGACTCTCGAAGAATGAAATATTGGCCATTATCGCGTTTCTGCAGCAAATGAGCGGGGAGCCGATCTCTGTCAGCACGTCGGAGCTTGATATCCCTGGGAAGGCCCCGTCTGCGCCAGTGAAGGCCGCGCAAGCTGCGCTTGTTGCCGACGCACACACGAATTAGGGAGGAAGGATTGTTATGGGAGCGTTAGGGAAGCCAATAATTCTCATGGTCGCCATGTATGCGTTTCTGAAGTTTGGGTTGCCTAACATACCTGGCTCTGCCCCCCTTCCCTCCAGCCTCATATTTCTGTACCTCTTGCTGACTGCGGGCGGCATTTTCATGTTTAAAACATTGAGCGGTGAATCGAAGGATGCCTTCTGGGATCCAATTCGAAGATTTCTGACCGGAGAGAACATCGGTGGTCTGCAAGCACTTCGCTATGGCGTGTTCATTCTGTTTCCGTTGCTGGTGGGCTGGCAAACATACGGAAGTACGGCAGTGAGCGACCTCCCTCCGACGGAAAGCCGAACAATTCATCCAGCACCGCCAGGGGAATACACGGGCCTATCAAATCCTGTTCCTAAAACTCCTGAAAATATTATGCAGGGGAAGGGTTTTTACGCTGCCTATTGCTCACCATGTCATGGTGGAAACTTTGACGGCAAGGGACCGGCGGCTCGTGGATTTATTCCAGCGCCTGCCAATTTTGCCGACCCCACGACGATCGCTATGTTGCAGGAAAGCTATCTATTCTGGCGCATCAAAAAGGGCGGCGTCGGTCTTCCGATTGAAGGTGCACCATGGAAGTCGGCCATGCCTCGTTGGGAAGTCGAGTTGCCCGATGAATGGATTTGGAAGATCATCTTAGGTGAGTACGACGGCGCGCATCAATCCCCACGAACCTGGGAGTAGCGGGAAGGAACAGCGTGGATCGATCTAGTTGTGGAGGGAGCACGAGGACAGCATGAAACCGGCGAATCGCATCATGAAACAGGTTTTGCGGGGTGGAACGGCAGCAATCGCAGCCATGATTATTGGTGGAGCATCGCTTGGCTATGCACAGGAGAGTGTCTCGGTTCGAGCGACGCTTCTGACTGGGGGCGTACCCGTAGATGATCCAAGTGCGGCAGTCTGGAGCAGTGCACCGCCTGCTACGTTTCCAATGTCACCGCAAGTCCATTGGCAGAATCGTATTCAGGAAGTGACCGTTAAGGATGTCATCGTGCGTGCCTTGCATGACGGTACACAAGTGGCGGTGCTGGTCGAATATACCGATCCTACTCAGGATCCTGATGACGCAGCAGCACTGGAGTTTATGGTAGGTGATAAGAAGGCACATTTCGCCCATGGCCAGCCAATGCTCCAGGTAGAAGGCGGGCCGGTCAATATTTGGTTCTGGAAAAATAAGACCGGCAAGGCCATCGACATGAGTGCGAAAGGTTTTGGGACATTAAAGCCACAAGAGCATCAGGATGTGACAGCCAAGGGCGTCTATTCAAACGGGACATGGAAAGTCGTATTTGCCAGGAAATTGTTGACCGGGCATGCTGATGAGGATGTGCAAATTACGGCGGGACAATTCATGAGTATCTCCTTTGCAGTATGGGACGGACGAAAAGATGCCGTCGGCGAGTTGGTTGAAAAGGGGTCTCAAAAAGCGGTGTCGTCTTGGTGGTATTTCCGAGCCGATGCCCCGCCTGATTATTCCGGCTATATGTACGCGGCGATCGCTGCTGTATTGGGCTTGGGATTTCAGTTTGTCCTGATCCGAAAACTCAAGAAAGGGCAGTGAGCATGAAGGCGCCAAGGCTGGGTATCATAGGATTGGCAGTGGGAGTGATCGGAGGCTTGGCTTTCATCACCGGTGGCTGTGCCAACGAACAGGAAAAGCGTGGCCATGAACTCTATACCCACTATTGCAGCGATTGTCACGGCGAGAGCGGAAAGCAAAATGAAGGGTTTAATTGGTCGGCTATGCCCGATCCAAAGCCTAAGGATTTGTCGAATAAGTCAGAAATGAGCACGTTCAAGGATGAGGAGCTCTTTGCGACTATCTCGCGGGACATGCTGGACACCAGTGAGGAAGGTGGAGATACGATCGGAGATGACGACTTTGCCGTGCCCACTATGCCGACCTTTAAATATACGCTCTCTGAGGATGAACTCTGGTCGATTGTCGGATATGTGCGCACGTTGCACGGAACGAAGATGGAGTTTAACGTCGCGGCACGCAAGACTTCCTTGGAAGAAGGATTGAAGACCGCTCAGGCCAAGTTTGAACAGGCCAAGCAGGCCTATGAAGCTGCCGAGAAGAAAGCCAGCGATGAAGCGGAGCAGAAGAGCGAGCAGTTGAAGAAAGATGTCGATGTGGATGAATCCGCTTATGCGGCTGAACAAGCAACGATGGGGCAAGCCAAGAAAGAGATGGATGTGGCCCAGGTTGCCCTCAATAATTTCTCTACGAGAGCGGGGAAGGGACTCAGTATTCCTAGGCCAGATCTGACGGTTAAGCCTGCAGACGTTGCAAAATTGGTCGATCGTGGCAAACAACTCTATGAAAATAAGTATGGTTGCAACGGGTGCCACAATGTCGGCGGTGAAGGCGGTAAGATCGGTCCCGCGTTGGATCGAGCCGGATTTCGCTTGAATGCCACGTGGGTGTATCGTTGGCTCAAGAATCCACAGGCGATGGATGCGCACACACGGATGCCCGCCTTGGGTTTAAATGATGCGGATGCCAAAGCTGTGACGATGTATGTGGCCACCTTACGGGCGCCAAAGTCTGAACCTGTAGCCGAGAAGCCGGTCGAAAAGCCCTAACCCACTAACCCGACGAGCAATCCGAGAAGGATGGCAGCGCCTGCCCAGACGTGTGCGCGAAACATGGCGAACGCGTGAGTCGGTGTCATCGGCGTCCGCAGGCGTATGACCTGGAGTATGAAAAATACCGACACGCCCAATAGCGCTGCATAATATGGCCACCTGAGCTGAGCGAACCACCCCGCGGCGATTAAGCATACCAGCATGATACTGAACGCCAATCCCACGCCGTGGTGAACCGAAGCCCCGAAGTACAGCGCGGCTGACTTGACCCCAACGCGTCGATCATCCTCCTGGTCTTGGATCGCGTAGATCGTGTCATAGGCTATGGCCCAGGCGGCGGTTGCTCCAAAGAGACACCACGCTGAGCTCTCCAATTGTCCTCGCACTGCAGCCCAGGCCATGATCGTTCCCCAGCCGAACGCTATGCCAAGCATGGCTTGCGGGATATGAATCCATCGTTTGGAGTATGGGTAGAGGGCGGCAAGAAAGACCGCGACCGGGGCGAGCCAGGCTACGATCGGCAGAAGGAAGAACAGGAGGCTTGCCGCCACGACAAGCAGCAGGCTGAGTAGAATTAGCGCATGGCGGCGTGACAATTCGCCAGAAGCTAACGGACGCGTCTTGGTCCGTGCGACTTGCCGGTCAAATGTTTCATCTGCTAAATCGTTCATAATGACGCCAGCGCTTCTCATGAGGAACGATCCGCCAATGAAAATAACTAAGAGGTGTGGCGGAGGAATCCCTCGAGCAGCCAGCACGAGGCTCCAGAGCGTGGGTAGGAGTAAGAGATAGGTACCGGTCTGGTTTGGTAGCCGGATCAATCGGGCAAGCGCAGACCAAGAAATTCCAGAGGAAGCGGATGATGATGCGGTCGGACCGGACATACCGCGACCTTAGCCCAGGGGAAATTGGCTGTCAATGCGGCTCTCCCCGGTTGTGACGCCAGCGTGAATTCGGTATAACCACAACGTGAATAAGCTACAACCTATACTGACTAACTATTCCCAGTTCTACCGTCACATTATTGCCTCCTGCGTGGTGTTGATCCTCGTCCTGTCAGGTGTCGGCTGTTCGCTGCTCAAGCGAGGGAAGGAACCGGTCAGTACTCAACCGATTCCACTGACGCCGGTGATCTGGTTCTCCCCCAGTGTGACCACGGCGGAGATGCCATACCACGATGGTTGTGGCGAGGTGAGATCCTTGTCCCTGACGCATGCGCTTGTCACTTCCGTTCCGAGGAAGTTGACGGGAGTCTTTACCGGTGTCGCGGCCCAGAGCCACGCGGATGAACCCATCGCCTCAGACGGAGTGGTTGAAGTTGGAGTGGGAGTGAGGCGGATCGAGCTCGCCGTTCCAAAGCAAACGCCTGGAACCTATCCCGCAAAGGTCACGGTGGGAATTGAAATGGTGTTTTTGGCGCGCGAGGGAACGTTGCTCTTCAATAAGAAGTTCGAAGGTACCGGCCTTGGTATGGTAATGGTCGGAGAACAGCCGTGTCAGGTGGAGGGGCTGGAGGCGATAGTTCAAGATGCCATTGACTCCGCGACCAACGGATTGGCTCAACAGATCGGGCAATCGGCGCAGATTCTAGAGTACTCTGCTCAAAGAGACACATGGGTTCCAGTAGCATCACGTCCACGCTCCTCCGTGGAGCCGTCGGCAGCGGGCCTTATCACGTCGCTCCCCACGGTGATGGAGGCAACGGAAAAACCACCGCAGGTGGTTTCAAGTACGACAGGTAGGCCAGCGCAACTGAGTTTTCGTGCCATTATCCGAGATGAAAACGGAGACCTATTCCTTCAGCCTGACGAATCCCTCACGATCAACATTGAAGTCAAAAACGAGGGCCTGGGGGAGGCAAAAGATGTGATGGTGATAGTTGAAGGAAAAACCGACTTAGCGGCCTTGTTTCCCTCTGAAGTCCACCTCGGCATGCTCCAATCGGGAGAGATTAAACGGACCTCGATGACACAGCGGGTGACTGCCGCTCAAGAGGCCCTCCATGGAGAATTAACGCTGAACTTGCGGACGACTAGTCCGGTGACGTCCGTTCCGCCACCCAAGGTTTTTAGTTTTGGGGTCAAACCCAGAGGCATCAACCCGGCTCTGGTTCCGAATGTCGACAACCTGCCGAATTCTCTGGCGGCGTTCCATCAGCCGAAGGCCATCATCATTTCGATCGGCATCGGGACGTTTCGAGACGAACAGATGCCGGCGGTCAAGTATGCGCGCCACGATGCGGAAGTCATGGCTGAATATCTGCGCATCATCGGCGGTGTCCCAGGCGAGCGCATCCGCATACTGCTCGACCGACAGGCCCTCGAACGGGACCTGGAAGACGTGTTTGAGCAATGGCTGCGAAAGCGGGCGGACCGAGAGACCGTTGTGTATATATTTTTTGCCGGGCGAGCACTCGTAGATGGCGGGACCGGTGCGATCTCGCTTGTGCCACATGATGGGACACTCTCCGAGGCGAAGCAGCAGCTATACCCACTTGCCCGCCTTCAGGAAGCGCTCTCTCGATTGCCAATCCGGCGGGCAATTCTGATGTTTGATGTCTCGATGGACCCGTCTCCTGGCGCTGGTCTTGCCGACATCCCTTCGCCTGCCTGGGAATCCCCTGTCAGCGAGGCCCGGAAAGATGTGGAGATGTGGATGGTGGGTAATCGAAGCTTGCAAGAGGCCGATCCGTATGACGAAGGCAAGCACGGGTTGTTTACCTATCATCTGTTAAGGGGTTTGCAAGGTCTCGCTGATGTGGATCGAGATGGAACGGTCATCGCCGGTGAACTCTGTACCTATGCTCGTGGACAGGCGGCTCTGGTGGCTCGTGAACAATTCGGGAACAAACAAGATGCGCTCTGTCTACCCGCGACTGGCCGGGGAGGCATGGTGCGAATCCATCCGCTGGCGAGAGGTCATAACCCCAAACCTGGTCCGATACAGAAGTCCCCACACCTTCCTGCTGATTCATCAGTCGCAGGCCCCAATCCAGTGCAGATTGGGCCATAAGGATTTGGGTGAGCCAAATTTGCTTTATTGACAGGCTCGCCGGTGGCCGTTATCATGCCGGACTGAGATTCAGTCCCCCCGTCTGTCTCACCCAGGTGCCGGCGTAGCTCAGTTGGTAGAGCAGCTGTTTCGTAAACAGCAGGTCGCCCGTTCAATCCGGGTCGCCGGCTCCACACCGTATTTCGTACCCTCCTGCCGATTCTTCTTCGTCGTATCGTCATTGACGGTGGGGAATAAACATCTCCCATGGTTCTCATTTGATCTGAAATGAGTTGCCGGTGCCGTGCGTAGGGTATTTCCCTCTGCAGCAAGTCGCAACGATGAAGCTAGGGAGGAATGTGGAGCGAGTGGTCTCCACATTCTTGGAGAAGAAGGGACTGCTTTGGCGAGTAAGACCCAACAAACCGAAGGAACCACCCCTCTAGGGTGGTGGAGGCCTATCCGGGGAGTGCGAGCCGATCATTGCGAGACGATTACTCGTCTGATGCCATTGATCAGGAAATAGATCGTCAGCAATGAACGGATCGCACGAGTGAAGCTACTTGCCCTTCAGATATACGATCACACCGCCGATCCCGAGCGCAATAATTACAGCAAAAAAAGTGATGGTATTGACGTCCATGATTTCTCCTTATCATTTAGTTGGATAGTTATCTCATCGACATGCTGACTCCTTAGGGAGCAACCTGTCCGTACTGAGTCAGGTACTAGTTCAGAACATACGGCCTCGATTCAGTGAGCTACGGGCAGCAGGCATCCACGAGGAAATCATGCCACGTGCAGACTGTCCATTAATAGAGCGGATCTTGAGGCCCCCATTGTAAGCCCGCGAGGTCAGGGTCTTCACCATCTTGCTCCGGACGGTCGACTTTGGCGGCCTTCCGTTGCACACGGCGCTCTTCCTTGTCCCGTTGCTTCTGCAGACGCGCTTTCTCACGGTCCCGCTTAGCGGGTGTGGTTTTGCCTGTTCCTCCGATGATGGCCTCCTTTCAGGCGCGACACGCCTAGATCAAGCTATTGCGAGGTGGTACCACGCTTACGGGGAGCCGCCGACGCCTTGGACCCAGGCTTTTGGCGTCCCTCTTTCTCGCGAGAGCGAGAGAGTGTATCAGCGCTCAATCCCTGACTTGCGGCTGAAGTGATTTGGCGACGAATATCCTCGATCGACGGTGTCAATGACGACTGAGTAGGATCTTGAAGTCCCAGCATCTCCCAACGGACCTTGGTTCGAAGAATAGCTCGCTTCCGCCGGTGCGGGGCTTTGGTCCCCCATGATGTATTCATTGCTTCTCCATCGTCTAAGATTGAAACCTATGAAATGGGCAGTAGGATATCCATCTTTCACTCACTGCGACTTCTCGATAGACGCAGGTACTTTAGACGCAGGCACTTTGCCTCCAGTCGTCACGAACCGATCTTCCGGAAAAACCGCTCGGAGCCGGTCGGTGACCGACCGGCGATAAAGTTCGGATTCACGAGCGAGGAGAACCATATTTTTGTTGTCAACCAGAATATTGAGGTGATCCTCCGTGACGAGCAGTCGTGTACTGTCTCCCACATTCACGCGATACTGAGTCTTCCCGTCCGGGTTACGTTCCGATCCAGAGACGATCTCCGTTAAGCCGTCAATGACCCCATCATAGGCCTCCGAACGATGACGTACTTTCGTACCGTCCGGGATGCGGACCCAGCGCTCAACGGATGGCTGTTGATTCGTTTTAGTGGTACTCATGGACGATCACTTTGATTGTGGGTATTCATCTGTGTCTTCTCCTAGATGCGAGGGCACGAGGTTGCTCAAGTAGGGCTTGTCTAGCCTGCACCGATCCCCAGTTCTTCATATGACAGTGGAGGGTTGTGACGACGTCGATGCCGGATCCTCCGTCGCGTCCACTCATGACTTGAACACAAAGGTCGTTGTCCGACAAACTCGCCATAGACTGATCAATACAATCGCGCAGAAACAAAACAGGGAGGGAGGAGCGCGAGGTTCAAGACTCCTATGGCCGTACTCTACCATATGCCGATCTAGATTGCGAATCCTATCGCCCCGCCCCGTGCTTCGTTGCTGAACCTTATCGGATGCTGGTTCGCTCTGCTGACTGAGGATTAAATCGGGACGCGGTTGCCATCAAGGTCCACCTTGGCGCACGATCAATGAGCACCCTAAGCCGTTGGTGTGGACCAGGATCGCTGGCGAGAGTCTGCTTAGCCTTGTGCACTGTTGTGCATGTATGCCTGACTTGTGTTCATGCCAGATGGCTCGTGTGAACGCGTTCTCTCATGCTTAATGAAGAGGATAGGTCACGAGCGCTCTGACGATTGTGGTCCATGCCAGATTAAGTACGGCGGTTTCTTCATGGACTCGGCTGCACGAGGGTAGAGCCGGAGGGTGTAACTATAGGCCTGTTCTTGGGCTGTCAAGCAGGTGGGTGCGGAGAGAAAGTGGCTGGCAATGTTGCGGAAGGCTGTGCGATCCCCCTCCTCTAGGACGGTATAGACTGAGCACGAGAAGTGACCTTCCTTTGAACATTCCGTGCTGATTGCCAAATATGACCCATCAGAAAACGTCATCAGGGGCTGTAGATTCAGACGGCTCATCGGGACTCCTTCCGGTTCACTGCAAGGGCAGGGAGTACTGGGATGTGGGAGTACGGACCTGCGTCAGTTAGGAATAACCGCACACGTGCGGCCGGTCGTAAGAATACGACAGAAATGGTTACCGCTAACCAGCTAGCGGATAGGTAATAGTATTCCTACGCCAGGGTATCGATCGCGCGAATGCAGTCTGAGCAAGGGAGGCGCGAAGAATGAGATGCATGTCAATGGTACCATAATAAGAACTACTATAGCGAATCGGAACGCATTGGGCGCACATCGAGAGCGACAGACCGCGGGTATGAAGTGGATGGGGAATGTCTGAGAGAAAGAAATTCAGCGGATGGATTCATGGCCTACACTGATTGGGTGAGAGCGAATCCGCGTGAAAATGGGATAGTTACTGAGCCCGGAGGTAGGTGAGAATGGCTTCGACACGGCCACCGACGGAGAGCTTTTGATAGATATGATGCAAGTGTGTTTTGACGGTCTCGACTGAGACACAGAGCTGGTCGGCCATTTCCTTGTTACTTCGGCCGGCTGCGGCGCATGCCAGTATCTCTTGTTCTCGCTCAGTTAGGCTGGCGATCAAGATGCCGCGTTCAGCATGAGGATGTTTGACGGCACCGGGAACGGCTCGCACGACACGGTCAGGCATCATGGGCGATACGGGCTGCTCTCCGTGAGCGGCAGCCCTAATAATGCAGAGGAAGTCCGTCCAGTCGGTATCCTTGAGGATGTAGCCAAACGCTCCCGCTTGCATAGCTCCCACTATCCGGGCGTCTTCATCGTACCGGGCTAACAGCAGGATTCTGGTATTTGGCAAGTGGTGATGGATGCGTTTTGCCACCGACTCCACGTCGAGATCTGGCATATCGACGTCAAGGAGGGCGATATCGGGTTTATGCTCCAGTGCTAAGCGATAAGCCTCATGCCCATCCGTCGCCTCAATCACACTGGCGACATCTTGCTCTCGCTCCAGAAGGAGTCGCAGGCTTTGTCTGATCAGTCGTTGAGTTTCAGCGATGAGCAGTCGGATGGACCTCGGGTGTACTTCACGATCGATACGAGATCTGGTGTTTCTTTGGCGGCGAAGAAGCGCCTTCATTTCGCCGGTCATAGGATTGACCTCGCTGCTACTTCATGGTTTGCCGCCTCGCTTCCGAGTTAACTCGCCTCTTGTCCCGCAAGTACTTCACGTGACCCACAAGGATATCGATGGTGTTGTAACGGTAGGACATAACGACCTCCTTGCCATAGCAGATAATCGCAGGCATGCGATGTCACATCGGAAAGAAATAGGGTCGTGGGGCTCACACGCCCGATGACAGTGCGTGAGAAGAGACTCGTGAGGCGAGTGGCAAGGGACGAACTGAAGAAGAGGACATGCGTGCCCTCTCCATATTAATCGGATTTCACGTCGACGGAAGATCATAACGTACCACCTCCAAAACGAAGGCGGTCGGGGAGTGCAGCACTCACCCTACGCCCTGATGAGAGCCTGGTCAAGGCTAGGTGCTTCCCGTCTTTGTCTCCGTTGACAGAGCCTGAGTCTGTCTTGTAGGTTATTAAGATGACGTACTAAGCCATCGCTGACTATCTTATCCCTCGCGCGATTCCTTCCCATGCCGTTCGTGCGCGTCTGATTCCCCGGTCGTCGCCGCTTCTGCGCCTGAGTTTCCACAGTCGTCTCTCTGCCCAGCACGCCGGAGGCGTCTTGCCGTCGAGAGGAGTGGAGACCTCATCTTCTTACCTACGGAGTCCATATGAATAAGGAACAATTCGGGCAATTCTGGGAGCAACTCAAAACGCCACTCAAGGCTAAGTGGGTGAACATCACGGAGGCGGACCTCATCGAAATTAAAGGAGATCTTGGCAGGTTCGAGGCAGTCCTCCAGAAGCGGTATGGGGAACTCCAGAAAGGTGAGGTGGCAACATGGGCGAACCGTCGCTACTCCCATTGGACGGGGAACTATATCGGATATAAAGATGCAGCCCCGGCGGTGTAGGCGAGCAGTTATTCTGCGGCAGGACAATGGCCGTATTTACTGAGGGAGCGAACATGAAGCGAATCGTGATCAACCGGAGCTACGATGAATTCTGCATCAGCCATAAGGCACTGAGCAGACTGCGTGAACTAGGTCAACCACAGGCGCTGGCGGAGACGGATCGCGGGTCCTATTGGCCTCAGGCAGCTGGGCCACGGGAACCGAGTCTGAATCAGTATGGGAAGCTCATCCCACGGGATGATGAGAGCCTGGTTCGTGTGGTGGAAGAACTTCTGGAAGCAGCCGATGGACATGCTGCGAAGCTCAAAATAGTATCTATCCCTGACGATGTGAAGTGGGTGATTGCCAAGACTGAGGGTGGTGAACAGGTGAGCGAAGTTCACCGTACGTGGGGATAAGCGTAGAAGTCAGATTTAATGAAAATGGCATTCCGAATGGATTGAAGGGGCGCTTCGAGTGAAGCGCCCCTTTCGTACTCAGGCAGAATGTGTATCGGGATTAATAGCGGTTGCGGTCGCCGCGCCCACCACCACCGCCTCCACCGAATCGTGAGCCGCCTCCACCCGCACCGCCGCCGGAACGTGGCTCCATTGGCTTGGCTTCATTCACAGTCAATGACCGTCCGTCCATCTGTGACCCGTTCAGGGCAGTGATGGCTGCCTTGGCTTCCTCGGCGGTTGACATCTCAACGAAGCCGAATCCACGTGACTGACCCGTGAACTTGTCCGCAATCACACGGGCCGATTCGACCGTGCCGTGCTCCGCAAACAGGCTGGTGAGTTGAGATTCGGTTGCCGAGTAGGGCAATCCGCCGACATACAATTTTGAACCCATGGGGGTTCCTCCTTCCAAAATGACATTGTCCAAGACACGAGAAGGACTTCAGAGGGGAAGGAGAGGGCCGAAGACGTAGTTGGTGAACGGCTCAGGTCAGGCTTCCGATCAGATTCTCGGCAGGAACAACATCGGTGACAGGCCGTTGAAATTCGTGTTTCGTGCGAGGCCCTCCGCACTGAAACATTGATATCGTAACAGATGTATACAGGAATAGCTACCCTGAGTACTCGGGGAGGTCAGAACCGTTATCCACTCAGGAGGAGGGTGAGGGTTTGACGCATTCCTCGCAAGGCTATCTTGTATCTATACTCAAAGCGGGACAGCCGCGCTGTAACAAAACTCAGAAATGATTGGTCGAATGGGCTGCTGGCGGTAGCATATACAGTCATGATGACGCGTTGCATCACCATTGGCCTGGTGCTGGTATCGGCCATCGTCGCTCCTGCGCTTGCCCAGGCCGACTTCGTCGCGCGGGTCTTGATCGTCCACGAAGGAGATCGTCTCACTATCTACCATCAAGGCCGAAGGGACATGGTGTATCTTCGCGGGGTGGATTGTCCCGAGCTGAAACAGCCCTATGGGAAACAGGCGAAACGTGTCACGGCTGCCTATATCGGCAACCGTGAAGTGGTCGTGCGAGACTTGAAGCGGGATCGGCAGGGTCGGATGACCGTCGACATCCTACTGCCGGATGGACGACAGATCACCCATGAACTGGTCAAAGAAGGGCTCGCTTGGGTACAACCGGGCGGGGCTAACGATCAAGTCCTGAAAGACATGGAAGAACTGGCCAGAGCCGCGGGGACAGGTCTGTGGTCAGAGCCCAATCCCATCCCACCGTGGAAGTGGAAGTCCGCGAGGCCTGCTCGCCATAAGTAGAATTCTTATTCCACATCTTCTGTGGATAACCATGTGAACAAGTCTCGCCATTCTTCGAAAGACAGTGCAAATGGCGTGTGTATTCAGCGAAGTGCCTATTTTATAGGCATCCGCTTCATCCTGATTGTGCCACAAGTAATAGTGGTTCCAGACTAAGTTATTTGCTTTCTTACATATTCCTAGGAATATGTCTTGACATGATTTAGGCGACCTATGCTGATGCTGGCGCGTGGGCCACTAATCCAATGGTTATCCACAGGATTGACAGGTTTCTGGGGATGACGGCTCTCAGCAACAGGAGCGAGGTTTCTTTTCTGTCAAGGGGATAAAGAAGAAAAGACGGCTCCAGTGGATGGGGAAAAGGATCCAGAGACCAATTTCTCAAGGCCAGAGCCAAATGGCTGGTCGCAGGCAGAATTGTCTCCTTTTCTGAGAGGGGGAAGTGTTCATGAGAGTCCCTATTCCATCAGTCAAGGAGTCAGCCCTCTCGCTCCTGATGGAACACCTTGTGTCTGGCATACAAAGAACAAATCCTTTCGAAAACCTATGTTGAGATACGTGCTTGTAGGGCGTTTCGAACTACGTGTGCCGTGAGCAGGTTGACGCATGAAGGACCTGTTTGGAGGCACGCGCTCTTCGACAGGCATAGAGCGAACCGATTCGAACATGAACGTTCGGGATGCTCTATGGGCCTGAGTCTTGTGCAGCCATCTCTCTTCTGCAACCACTACGTACCTCAATGGTCCACCAGGCGTCATCGCATCAAACGGATAGCAGGTGACGAGGACAAGCCTAGGCTGTGAGGGATCGAGTGTAATGGTCCCGGATCGTGAATCTACGATGCGGCGCTCAGAAACCACGTAGCGCAGTGTGTGCCCCCTTGTCGTTTCGATTACGAGTTCATCTCCCTGCTTCACATCCCTCAAGAATCTGAAGTGGGTATCGCGGTGGCCTGTGAGGATCGTTGTACCGGATGAACCAGGCCATGCGCTGGACTCGGCATAGCCAGGTCCGAAGGCGAGGGTGCGGCCATACGCACCGTTCAACACGATCAGATCGATGTTCTTGGAGGGAACGATCAGACGTGCAATGGGCCAGGTATCAGCCCAGGGCCATGGTTTGACGATGGTCTCTCCAGCCAGGGTGCGGGACCAAGCCCGCTGCAGCAGATGCTGCGCGAGCTTGGCTTTCGCATAGATCCACGCCCCTTCCCCAATCTGCCATACTCCGACCGCCAAGAGGCATGCGATCAGCATGGCAAGAACAGGCTGAGTCAGTCGCATCCACCTCATGCGATTCGCTTCCGGTAGCCCCACATCAGTGAGGCCATCATAATTGCGAGTATGCCAAGCACGATTTGCACCTGGCCGCTTGTGGACGTTTTCGGAAGATTTGCAACAGAGGCAAGATCTCCTTTTCGCTGTTCCTGTTCGGTGGTTGACTTGTCTGTCGGTCTGGCTGGTGTCACGTCGACCGCGACCAAGCTGGTGTATCTGCTGACAAGATGGTGTGCCAGCGCAACGTCGAGGATGGCTTTCCGGATCGGCCCTTCCTCCTCTCCCTTGTACGTTTCGTCCATGAGTGCTGAAATCCTCTGTCGGGCCCAATTGACGGAGATGCCACTGCGCAATGATGCCTGCTTGAAGGAAACAGGGAGTGACCAGGGTTGAGTGCCTGCCTGTCCGACGAGCGTGCCTTCGTGGGGAACTGATCGGGTTTTGAAGGCGAGCAAGACCGGCTCCCCTTCATAGAGGTCGGAGATCTGCGTCGGATAAGGTTCAAGCCCCGACCAGCCTGCTTGGTTGAAGTGGATGTTCGTAAGGACCGGACGTTCCAATTTCTTCAACAATAGGTCTAGTCGATCCTTCACTTCGGTCACATTGCCGATATGGGTGAAGGTGCCGTGTCCGAACTCAGCGGCCTTGCGCATGAGGTGGCTGTTGGGTGTGGCACCGATGCCGATTGTAAACAATCGTCTCGAACCCAACCGGTGATGCAGCAGCTCGAACAGCTCGTCTTCGTTACCGACCTGGCCATCGGTCAGCAGGATGATCTGTTGGATACGTGCGGTGTCTTGGGGGCTCTTCAATGCCTGTCGGAGTGCCGGAAGGATCTCGGTCCCTCCGTCTGCCGAGAGATGTTCCGTATAGTGAATGGCTTTCTTGATCGAGGTGGTGGTGACTGGTTCGAGCGTGGGAAAGAGCGAGCGGACTGTGTTGTTGAATTGAATGACGTTGAATCGGTCCTGTGTGGTCAATCGAGTGAGGGCGGCAGCCAGTGACGCTTTTGCCTGTTCGATAGACGGGCCTGCCATCGATCCGGAGGTGTCGATGATGAAGGTCAGGTCCCGTGGGCGGCGATGTGCCTGTTCATCGTGCTTCGTGGGAGGGACAATCATCAGTAGGCCGTAGGTCTCGCCATTGCTCTCTTCGGTGAAGACGGTGGCTAGCGGTTCGGTTCTGGCGGCGGGATGCCAGATGAGTTGAAAATCACGATCTGCAGGGACTGTATCGGTCTTGAGGCTGATGTGGAATCCGCCGTCGGGATCCCGGATGGCAATGATCGGATGGTACGGGGATTCCACGCTGGCCACAGGGAATCCCGGATTGAGGATGAGTGAGAGACTCACGGGGTTGCTGGAGCCTGGGCTGGGTGATTGCACTCGTGGTGTGATGCGAGAGGCATCCGGTACACGGTCGGTGTCCAGCACGGTGCCGGTTCCCTTTGGGGCCTGGCCCTCAACAATGACCGGGGTGCCAGGGATGTAGCGCTGGCCGACGGCCATGGGGAAGCGGAGCTGGTACTGACCGCTGTCGTACCGGACTGTTTCCTGGTATTCGATTTCTACTGTGATGTGCTCGCCGGGGCCGATGTTCGCCACAGACGTGGTGAAGATATTCGGTCGTTCCTGCTCGACCAAACTCGTCCGCTTCCCTTCCTGCTTAGCCTGTTCGTAGACCTTCTTTGCTTCGGCCCGTTCCTTGATCTGGCCTTCGATGATCCGTTCGCCGACCTTCATGCGGAGATGGTCCACTGCAGCGGATTCCGGCAGGGGGAACACGTAGATGCCTTCGAGCCAGTCTCCTTTCTTCGTACTGGGATTCGTGAACTCCTGCCGCACGGTGGCGCGGGCAATGATGCCCGTCACCGCAATCTGGACGTCGGTCTTGAGAATCGGCGCAGGCAGGTAGCGACCGGACTGGTTTGTCTTAAACAGGAGCGTGCCTTCTGTTGCTTCGTTGATGCCCATGGTTGGGACGATGCCGGTCGTCAGGGATTCAGACTCGATGGCTGACGCAGGCTGAGAGAGGAAGATGAGGCAGAGCAGAGAAAGCAGGGTGTAGAGTGTCACAGGCACGGCAGACCGGAAGGCACGGAGGCCTTGGGCCGGGAGCAAATCGTTCAGCATGATGTCCTCGTTTCTATAATTTGTAGGTAGTTCAGTACGGCAGTGAGACCTGAGGACGACGGAGGTCGTCCCCAAGCCTCACCGATTAATTACCTGCCCTTTGTAGGCTTAGGAATGAGGGCTGGCTCGGACCATGAGGGAGGAAGGCTCTCTTCCGTCGTGCTACCCTCACCCATGGTGGATGAAGGGTCGATGTTGGTCTCGAACAAATCGGACGGAGTTGTCGGGAGGACAGGAAGCGCCATGTGCTTTTGGCCGATCTTGCGGACTTCGAGATGCACTCGCCGATTCATGTGCCGGCAGACGTCGCTGGTGTCGACACAGAGGACAGCCTCTTCGCCCAAGCTCACCGTTTTGATCCGGTGTTCGGCAATTCCCGCATTCAGCAATTCTGCCTTGACCGTCTCAGCCCGTTTCATGCCAAGCTGCATATTGTAGCTAGCCGATCCCTGCTGGTCCGTATAGCCCTGGATCAGCACGCCATAGTTCTCATGCTGCTTCAACATGTCGGCTTGGGCGGCAAGTTGAGTCTTCCCTTCGTCGGTCAGACCCTTCCGACCGACTTCGAAGTAGACATCGGCATGAATAATCTCCTGGGCGGATAGGGCCGGAGCCGTGATCTGGGCGGAATGGGTGGATGACGCCCCGGTTTGGTGAAGAGCTGAGGATTTCATGAGCAAGCCAGGGACGCTGGCATGCTCGACCTTCTCCGTGGCGAGAGAAGCCGTCACCTGGTCGCCGGTTTGGCTATAGAGCCACGCTGTGGCAAGCAATCCTCCAAGGAAGAGGACGACTCCGCTCAGGACGACGACCTCTTTCGTATCTTTCTCCGGCCCCAGAATCTTGGGGGCGATAGTTCCTGACGCTACCTGTGATGACCCGTGCGACATGATGGCAATCCTCCTTATGATTAAATGCACACAGTGAACTCACGATTCGACACTCAGTTCTCAGCACTCAGCACTTGCTTGGGCTTGTTGCGATCCACCTCCTTTCTGGCCTGCTGCGCCGCGCACCGACGCTCCTGTGCTTGAGCAACCGGAGTGCCGGTGGGAAAGTGCGAAGGAATTGCGAAAGATGTGAGGAAAATTGAGAGGTTCAGGAAATGAGTGAGAGGTGCCGTTGATGCGGGGAGACTCAGTCCATCATGGGATGCGGGGATAGCCCCGCATGGGAAGAGGGGTAGCCCGGTTAGTCCTCCGTGCTCACGGAAGGCGCACGCCAGAGTTTATCGTATTGTCAGATTGCGGGCGGTGCTCCTTCCACGTGCGCAATAGAGGACCAATCCAGGCCACCCCTAAGAGTAAGAGAACAAGCAAGCTTGGATGGACGATCATGAGTAGTGCATCGCTCGATGCGCGTACTAGAGGATCGACTAGGCTGTCCCCCACAGAGGTAGGCGAAGAGAGCTTGGAAGAAGAAGGAATGAAGGCTGATGGGCTATCTGTGCTCGCGCAACGCGTGGGCTCAAGAGGGCAAAGGGAGTCGCTAGGCGGTAGTGGCCGTTGGAGGTGTAGAATATAACTGGTTCGTTTCTGCTATCCTCAAAGTCACCATAGGAAGAGATGAAAAGGAGGGCGGGAATTGGCTGAGTGGGTGACGTATAAAAATCATCAGATTAAGGCATGCTCCCAACATCTCGGAGATGACCGATGGATGCCTAAGGCGCTCGCCTGGCTTTCAATAGGCGGCCGAGAGCCGATGAAGACCATTCAGGGTGAGTCGCATGAGGTCAGCAATACGGAAAGTAAGGCGAATGTGATCGCGCTCAAGAAAGCCAAGAAGTGGATCGATCAGCACCAATAGAGTGAACCTGATCCCCCCCCCATCAGACTATTCTTCTTGTTCGCAGACCCCCACGATAAAATGGCCTGAATGATACCGGTGCTGATCCTTTGCTCCCGGAGCAGAGGGGAACGGGGAACTGCCAGACAATCCTTCTTGCTCGCTGAGCCCCCACAATGAAACGGTGGTCGCTCAATACGCGCAGTGAAGGATAGTCTGGCAGCTCCCTGGGGAAGAAGGTGTGGGGGTGGAGAAGAGGAATCAGAGGGATTGTTCGACGCGCGTAATCGAGGACTAACCAGGCCGCCCCATAAGAAAATGGGATGAGCAAGTTTGGAGGGAGCTACTTTTAGGCTGCGGCCTTGCGGGACGACCAGTTTGAACATCCTGGTGCCATAGCTGAGGTATTGGATACGCTAATAGCGTTGCTATACACTTGTCGCATTCAACGAGATCACTAAGGGTGTAGATGCTACCGGATGGGCTAGAGCAGTTATTTCAGAAGCATAACCAATCGGATGAACTACGCCCGATTATTGATGTGTACGACGCACTTACCTTACGAAGGGAAAATGCCTGCAAACCATTTCCAGGTGAAGAGTTTGGTGAGGCCGAGCGCATACAGGCGAATGGCTTAGTGTTTCGTCAAGTGCTGCTGCATCGTTCAATCCTGCTATTCGAAGGATCTGTGAAAGCTGCAGTCGACGAAAATGCTTATTCGATGATCTTGAGTATAAGAGGGCACTTCGAGACAACGGGGTCCCTCGGATATTTTCACCAGAGGCTCTCCTCGCTAAGGAAAGGCAATATCAGTACAGAGACTCTTGATCGTGATCTGACCGTCCAATTATTGGGTGTTGGGCAAAACATTATTCCCCAAGCGCCTGATCCAAAGAATGTCCTCTCAATGTTGGAATATGCGGATAAGTCAGTCGGCACAGCGGTAATGGGAGGTTCTGTAAGTCAATACAACATCCTCAAAGGTTCATATGAGTTCTTGTGTGAGTTCGCCCACCCTAACTTTCATTCCAACTCCGTGGCCATCGATCTCGACAAATCTATCCCTGAGTTCAGGCTTCGACATGGACAACCAATGCGTGATCGGGAGTTCGACCTAATTCGCTATCTGTTATTGAGTGCGCCAATCTTTGTCGATCTGTTTGATCAAATCCCGGATTTGCTATTGCCCAGGAGCTGACACGTTTCGACCATGTTAAAGGTCGTCTAGTTAATCGGAGGTGCTATGAGACGGATGCTGGTTTTATGTGGCCTTGCCAGTTTCGGCTGAAATGGATGGCAATGTCTGGATGAAGCAGTCCGAAGAGTTTAAGCGCGGGTAGAGGAAGAGTTAGGGTCAGTTCTTGATATTGCACTGCAGCCAGGCAATCAATAGGGGGAGAGGGTGTAAACTCAAGAACTGACCCTTACTGGCCCTCCTGAGCGACGCGGATAAGTATTGAGGTCGCGTCTTGTTCTGTGCATGCGAGTGAGCAATGATCTGGGAGGTGCGGTGCCGTACGGTCTGTGAACTCCGGCCTCACGTTACGCTGCCAAGCAAAGGGGAAGATCAGCTTGATCTATCTGTGCATCGTAACCTCATGATAATTAGTTGACGCACGAAACTAGATCTGCCCGCAGATGGCTGACTCCAGATTACTGTGTTTTCCTTGGTGTGATGTGAGGGTCAACGCTGCAATGGCAAGTCTGGGATGGATTGGACGATCGAACGTGTGACATTCGACGGATTAGGCGAGAGTCAGTATTCTACCTTTCCTGGTTCACCATTAAATTGGCCCTTACAGTGATACCCTTCGCCCTTGATCCCATGAATCGCAGCCAACAGGTGATCCGGATTTACTTTCCCCGCATCCATAATAACGACGACATGGCTTTGCATTGCTTCAAAGTCGACCCCGAGGACCCCCGACACTCGTTTCAAGGCTTCCCCCAGTTCATAGCTATGAAATAGGCAGTATCTCCCACTCAACTGAATCACAACGCGCTGTTGTGCGGCATCGACAAAGCCTGGGATGACTCCGTATCCCATGACGACGAGAAGCAAGAGACTGAATAATCTCCTCATTGGTCTCCCCTCATCTACAAGACTTCCTAAACCTTGAAGAATCTCTCAGCTTGGCGAAGTCTCTTAGGAAAATCTATCACATCTTCTGAATTTGTCTTGCCGTCTCGTTTCCTCGATTCTACAAACTCAGGGCGGCTACTGGAGTGATTCCCATAATTGGATTCGCATTGATCTTGCTTGTGTAGTCGTACTCAACCACCAGAAATCATTGGATGTTTTAGATCTAGGCCAGTGCAGTATTTGACTGAAAGAAGCCCACAGAAGAAAGTAATGGAGGAAAGAAACGAGTTCGATGGAAGACAAAAGACTGGGGTCGGGTCTTATATTGTGCATGCGACACAGGAGGGGTATCGGGAAATTAGTGGATTCGAGGATCTTCATCACGGTTGCCTGGACTTTGGCATTACACGGAGCCGCATTTTTCCATACCAGCACTAGTCCCGTCACTCGTACCCAAACTCCATCCGTCGGCAACCCCTCAATCACACCTCGCGCCTGTATCCAAAGCCAGACTTGCGAAGTTAACCCCCGATCGTCTCACTGTCAGACGATACCGAGGAAGACGGCCAGTGAGCGATCGACCCGCACTATGGGTTCGTGGGCCATTGCTCCAATGCAGGAGCTGATGGTATCTCGCGGAACGATGACGATCTTGTCGATTATGATCTGTGAAATATGCTGAAGGCCATTGTAGGAGGAGGGCTCAACGGTCAGTCTGAATAGGGGAGTGTCAAGAGGATAACATTATAGGTCGGATACTATTTATGAACTCGTGGGCCTCATTGCGGAGTTGCGTGAGAGTCGGCCGATGAACCGGAGAACATGCCCGGCTCGACGAGCGTGCCTGCATTAGTGAACGGCAATCGCCCCTCTGTGCTATGCAGCACGCCCTTGATGTCGTAGGCCAATTCCTGTTTCTGAGAGAGGTTGAGCAGTTGGCGTACGATGTCGAGTGTCGAGGTTGTGGTGTCGATCGTCATCACGGTATCACCTAACCGGGGAATCGTCACTTCCTTGCTCCCCAGGCCACGGGCTAGACGTTTCCCGTTCAGATTCAACGTGAAATCGATGCCCGTCAGGTGATAGTCGAAGTCGTTCGGGTTGCGGACCCGGAGGTCGACACGGAGACGTTGTTCGAACAGCGTCGCGTCCAGGGGCGTAACGTTGGTGACGAGCACCTCCGGAGGCTCGCCGTTTATGAACCAGGAGGCGCAACCCGAAAACAGTAGGGCTACGGCGAATAGGAGCAAGGAGACTCGATGAAGTCGCATAGACAACATCATAGCAAGAATATTTACGGGAAATCGACGCTCAGAGCATGGTGCCAGGATATTCAGAGGTAGAGCTGGGGTTGGATTTTGTATTGTGCGTGTGACACTGAATGGGTTGTGTATTCGGCCTGGTTGGCCAGTCGGTTTCCTCCCTCGCAATCCTTCTTTTCAGGAAAAGACAAAGTTCTTTGACGAACGTCATCCTGCGGCCATACTACGTAGTGTACTTCTTGGAGTGCGTGATTGAGTAGAGGAAGCATGATCGGTCCAGCCAAGATCGTCGTACGGTATACGAACGGCAAGACACTGAAGGGATACTCGCAGGATTTTTCCCCTACGTCTCCTCATTTTCATGTCAGGCTCAATGAAGCCGTTGAGTCCCAACCCGGGCAACAAGTGGCGCTTCGTGACCTCAAAGCTGTCTTTTTCGTCCGCAATTTTTCAGGGGATAATTCCTACGAGGAACGGAAGACGTTTGTGGCCGGGAAGGCCCTCTCCGGGAAGAAAATCGAAGTGACGTTCAAAGATGGGGAAGTCTTGGTCGGTACGACTACGGGATATGATGCCCAACGCCCTGGATTCTTTCTCTTTCCCGCCGACGACAAATCCAACAATACGCGAACGTTCGTAGTGGCGGCCGCGGTCAAGAACGTCCGGTTTCTCTAGCCTGCATTATTCATGAGCAGTTTCTACTGCAATCGCCGATACGCCGCTGCGACAAGCGTGGCCGCATGCTTTGCGCGGCCAGCAGGCGGGCTCGCCCCTCGTAACCTCAACATACTGTTTTAAGTATGCCTCGGCTTCTCGGCGCTCCGCACGCCCGTCTCGTCTGGCGTCTTGCATAAGTTTGTACAGCAGGGGCTAGTGGTAGGGAATGACGCCTTCCAAAGAAGAAATTGGCAACCGAGTCGGCGGGCGGCTAAAAATGGAAACGTGAGGGCGTTCGAAACAGGCTGATCGCATTACTGAAACTACACTCTGACCTCTATTGCGGCTGGAGGCTCTTCATCGTTTAGTTTGCAACTCCACGTTCACGAGTTTTATTTCTGAGAGATCTTCGAGCCGCGGACACCACCGTGTACCGGCACGCCACAAGGCCGAGTCCAGTTGAGCATAGATCGTTCCGGGGTGCTCATAGTGAATGCCATACGCGTGTGTGGCCGCGCATCGACACGGAAACACGAACGACTTTCCCGAGTCGTCAGACCCTACTTCAACTCGTGTCACGGCCAGATCAAAGGTGAGCCGGATCTTGAACCAACAATGCGCATGATAGTCCTCGACCTGCATCGATTGCTGATAGCACTGCAAGACATCACGGACGGTTGTCATGGGCCACGACGTGTTTCCCGAGAGGACCTCGGCTCGCTTGTCGAGCACCAAGGCTTTGGCTAGGGACAAAGCGTGTCCTACCTGAATCGGGTTGAGGAGATCGAACGCCGACTCATAAATGGTGATGTTGGGATGTACCTTAAATTCTCGGAGAGATCCTCGCTTGGCCAGCTCCAGGTTCCAATAAAAGTCCACGGCTTGGGATTGGCGGAAGCGAAAGGTCACCAGGCTCATCGTTCAATCCCCATCATCAGGGCTGACTGAATCTGAAACCTTCAAGCGGGTACGCTGTCACGATTAATCTTGGCTCACCATTGTAACATCTTCTACGACTGTTTAAAGAGGACCTTGAACGTGGCCCGACCACTAGGGATACCTGAGGCTACTCGAAGCTGTACAATCTTGTGCGTGCCGCGCTCCCTAATAGCAATTCGGAGACGAAGGCCAACCCCCTGGGGAAGGCATACAGTTTATTGGACGCTGCGGAGGGAGCCTGGCCGGACCCTCTGGTCGTGGTTCCGCCTCGTGGCGGTATCCGTTCGCCAGCGCCTCATCGACTAGTGTCTCGACTTCCGTATCGGTTAACTCGGGGTGTTCGTGTCGAAACTTGCGCTCAAGGACTGGGCGAGTAGTTGCGATATACCGTTCACGAGACTGTCGTAGACCCTCGCTGGCCTGCTGATACAGTGCCTTGCGCTTCTCTGTCCACACAGTGCCCGTTTGGTCGGAATCGGTATCGGTTCTGGATTCGGGATCAATCCCATGCTCGAGGCCGGATCCGGCACATCCCGTGATCAGGGTGAAGAGGAAAACCAGAGCAGGTCCCATGACGCGGCCTCGTAGGGGGGCGATCGGGTCACCCCTGTTTGGACGGATAATCTAGTGTAGTCAGCTGGCCACTCTTCGGCAACAGGCATCTGCGTTCCAACTCTTCCACACAACACAGGAATTGAGGTCGCGTCTTGCTCTGCGCATGCCAGTAAGCCATGACTTGAGGGGCAGGCCCAATTTCTTCAGACCGGTCGGCATACGGGTATCGCTGAATCAGTGTGATTCGAGGGGCTGGGTCAGGGTTGCCTGGACTCTGACGACACACCCACGAAGTAGAGGTGCTTCTCTCTGGTGAGATGCTGCGGTTGGACGATGTAGTCGCCTGTCATCGAAGGAACCCAGACGGACTTTGCTACCGCCATATTTCCTCCCGTCACTGCCCACGCGAAGCCGCCCACAATGCCTCCGCCGATCGCATAGACCATTTTCGCAGCACCATAGGGAATAGTCAGTGCCCAGCTGGCTGCTTGGAGCTGGGCTGCCTCGGGACTGGATAGACTTGATGAGCTGGATGGGATTGAGTGCGATGGACTCGGCTCGGATAGGTCCGCACCATGAGCCTGTACTGATTCCTCTGTCAGGGCCAATAGCGTGCAAAAGGCAGCTCCGACAAGAAGTACCCGCCCGACCTGCATCCATAGAAAGCGATTCGTGCTCATGGCTGTTCTCCAGTGGTGAGACCTTCCAATATGCGAGATGAGCACAAGTGCTCGCTTACGTGCTCCTGGGCTTCTGGGAAACGGGAACTCCATGATGGGGGTGTGTTCTGGGAAGTTTGGCTTATGGTTCGTCTTTGGGGGACTCCTCGCTCTGTTTGAGCCAGAGTTCGAGCAGTCTGGTCTCCCGTTCGGACTGGGAAATGTGCTCCAGCGCAAACGCGCCCGTCAAGCGATCTTCATAAAACGCGCGTTGCTTGGCGTAGGTTTTCTTAAACGCGTCCCGTTTCAGGCTTTTCCAATTCGCATCGGATATTCCCGCATGGGCACGCAAGAGGTTAATCTCGATGGCTTGGAATGCAAAGACTTTCGCGAGTACCTTAATGACGGTGGCATTGGTCAGAAATCGTGGACCCTTCTCAGCCATGACCCATCGTTTCGGTTAGGCCGCCGGCACAGGTGACTGTGCCGGCGCGTTCTCAGCATGTTCACATGGCACGGAATCTCAAAGTGGATAGGGTCAGTTCCGCACGCCGCTCCACACCTTTGCTGGATCGATCGCCTTGTCAGGATTGAGGGTCTTCGCTCGTTCCAGGAGGACATCGGTCCCTTCGGGATACAACGGATCAGAAATACAACAATTATCGACCGGACAGACAGCCGCACATTGGGGTTCGTCAAAATGGCCGACGCACTCGGTGCATCGATCATGCGCGATGATGTAAATATTATCCCCCACGCCCTGGCCGTCACCGACATGGAGCCCCTTTTCTTCCGCGCCGCTGCGCGTTTCGAAGATGGCCTCGTTCGGGCATTCCGGTAAGCAGGCGCCACAGTTGATACATTCGTCGGTAATCAGCAGTGCCATGATTCGAGCCTCCTTAATTCTGTAAGATGTAAGAGGGTGCTGAACGTTTTCTTTATCGTATTTCCTGCACGCATCCTTGGTGAACCACGAGGCGTATTGAATCAGGCAGTCACGCTGTCAGACGCGCGCTTTTATAGATCAACAGGAGCCATATGTTGCACTTTCATACGCGCTTCTGTCAATGAGGCGGTTTGAAAAGGAGTGGTTTTTGAGGCAGAAATAAAAAGGGGTAGGCGCCTCTAGCGTCGCGTAACCTGCTTTGTTTCTATCACGGTGAAGCATCAAGCGCGATGCCTTGTCACTGGGAATGCATCGGGTACCTGAGTAAAGGTTGAGGTTGGGGCTAGTTCTATGTACCTCCACGCGATAAACTAGCCGTCATATCCTGGCATCAACATCCTTGGAGCGCGCTCCCATTCATTTCACTGTGGGATCTCATGTCCGATAAGACTTCTTTCTCGACTGCGAGCACCACAGAAGTCACAGCGGTGTACGTCCACCTTTCACAAAGGAGCACATCTCATGGCAGACGTCAAAGAGCAGATCACGAACGCGTTAGAGCATTTCAAGCAACAGCGCGATGAGCTGCAAGTGCAGTTGCACCTTGCGAAGGCAGAGGCGAAGGACGAATGGGCTCGTCTGGAGAAGCAGTGGGAGGAAACGAAGCCTAAGCTGGAAGCCGCACGAGAGGAAGTAGGGAAAACAGCGGTGTCCGTGGGTGATGCACTGAATCAGGCAATTGAAGAATTGAAGAAGGGGTATGAGCGGCTGCGGAGTCGGCTCTAAGGTAAGTTGTATCCGGAGAGCAGCTGGTCACTAGGAGTTCATGTCGGGACACCCGAAGCCCGCAGCAACAGTACAATTTGACTCATTCGTCGTGATTTCAGTGGAGTGGCTCAGGGGGCAGGGCTCAGGGCTCTGTCCCCTGTTTGTTGAGACAGATGATGCCTGCCAAAGGTGTGGTATGCCAGTCCCGGAGTGCTTGCACTTCATATGTGCTCAGAATGCCTTTGGGCGGAGTTTTCCGAAGGGGGCATCGGAACTATCGTTCGAGTGAGGTGGTGAACAATCCTGTGAAGCTTGGATCCGCTCAGACACCGGACGAATTCCTGAGCCTGCGGCTCGATCGATGGTAGATCACCGCTTGTGTGGTCCATCTTGTGGTTTCTTGCCGATTTGCGTCTTCCCTTCACCCACGGCGATTCCTGATTCCGCTGTCTGGGTCATCACGATTTCCATGCGCCGGTTCTTACTCCGGCCTTTGTCCGTCTCATTCGTCGCGATTGGTTTGCTATCCGCATACCCCGCGGCTTTGACTCGGTCGGCTTCAAGTCCTCCGTTGATGAGGACCTGGCTGATATGTTCGGCCCGTGTTCGGGAGAGTTCGAGATTGTCCCGAAAGCCCTTTCGAGGATCGTTCCGGAGTGGCGTGTTGTCGGTATGTCCAGCGACCTCGATACTCTGGTAACGGAATCCATGCAAGACGACGACGACTCGTTCGAGCAATGAGGCCCCTCCGAGGGTGACCGTCGCGTCACCGGTGGAGAATAACTCACTGGTGGCCAAGGCGAGGGTCAATCGATTTCCTCGCTGCCTCAAGGTCGCACTGCCTTTCTTGAGTTCAGGCTGCAAGAGATTCGCCAGGCTTTCGCTGATTTTGCCGAGATCACCATTTGATGAGAAGCCTTCGCCATCATCTGTCCCTTCAGGGTCGGGTCCGGTCGAGGTGCTCAAGGATAGGCTGTGATCGATAGGAAATAGAGAAAGGGAGGGTGGGCTCTCCTCCTGCGCGGCAGTTGGCGGGGCTGGTTTGGATGCATTGAGTTCAACCTCCACCAGCAATTGCTTTGCGCGCACGAGTTCTGCATCCTTCGCCAG
>Ga0209824_10000081_pt1 | contig 67604 bp, 63 predicted proteins | sample VDWuncwatermetaG_FD_184124 | JGI IMG/M metagenome (GOLD analysis project Ga0209824, IMG submission 184124) | Wastewater microbial communities from Netherlands to study Microbial Dark Matter (Phase II) - VDW unchlorinated drinking water (SPAdes)... ... | reverse complement strand
GAAATGAAAGAAAAGAAGGCCCGCGTCGAAGATGCTTTGCACGCGACCCGCGCGGCCGTGGAAGAAGGCATTGTTCCCGGCGGCGGTGTGGCCCTTTTACGCTGCATTAAGGATTTGGAAGGCATTGACCTTAAAGGTGACGAGAAGACAGGGGCCGAGATTGTGCGCCGTTCTTTGGAATCTCCTTTGCGTCAATTAGCTTTCAATGCCGGTTTGGAAGGCTCTGTCATCGTTGAGCATTTGAACAACGAAAAAGATCCTGCCGTTGGTTATGATTTCAATACTGACCAGTATGTCGATATGATCAAAGCAGGTATCATTGATCCAGCCAAGGTGACCCGTTACGCTTTGCAAAACGCGGCGTCCATCGCGGCACTGCTTTTGACCACCGAATGTCTAGTGACTGATGTCCCTGAAAAGGAAAAATCTGCTATGCCTCCGATGCCTGGCGGCGGTGGTATGGGTGGGATGTATTAAAGAATAGTGTTGTTGTGAAGCCGTGTCATTGCGAGGAACGAAGTGACGAAGCAATCTCTTTTAAAAGATCGCTTCGCTTCGCTCGCAATGACACGTTTTTATTTATTGACATTTTTTCGACAATAAGGTATAATTCCGCTTCAAATTCATTTCATAGTCTTTTTTTAGCTTGTATCTCATTGGGAATAAGAGGGTTAAGTAATGGCTGATTGGATTGGCATCGGGCGGCGAGCACGCAGATGTTATGGTTTTGACGAAGTGGCCTTAGTCCCAGGGACTGTGACGGTCAACCCTGCTGAAGTGGATACCACATTTATTTTAGGTAAACATAAATTTTCCGTGCCTATTATGGCCGCGTCCATGGATGGTGTGGTGGATGTTAATTTTGCCATTGCCATGGGCAAGCTTGGCGGCATCGCGGTTTTAAACCTTGATGGTATTCAGACCCGTTATGAACATCCTGAAGAAATTTTAAAGCAAATAGCGTCTGCCACTCCTGAGGAAGCAACTAAACTTGTCCAGAGCCTCTATGAGAATACCAAATTTCCTGTTAAAGAAAACTTGATCGCTAAACGCATACAGCAGATTAAAGAAGCCAAGGTGCCGGCGATTGTCAGCTGTATCCCTCAAAACGCGGCTGTTTTTTCTAAAATTGCCGTTGAAGCGGGAGTGGATGTTTTTATCGTGCAGTCTACCGTTGCCACGGTGCGTCATGTTGCCACGGAATATAAAGTTTTAGATCTGGAGAAATTTTGTAATACCGCCAAGGTGCCGGTCATTATCGGTAATGTGGTCACCTATGATATGGCCTTAGAGATCATGGAAGCCGGGGCGTCAGCGGTGTTGGTTGGTATCGGCCCCGGGGCGGCTTGCACGTCAAGGGGTGTTTTAGGTATCGGTGTTCCGCAAATCACCGCGACGGTGGACTGTTGTGCTGCCCGTGATTATTTTTTCAAACGTCGCGGCAAATATATCCCCATGATCACCGATGGAGGTATGCGTATCGGCGGCGAAATTTGCAAAGCTTTCGCGGCCGGGTCGGACGCGGTGATGGTGGGTTCTGCTTTTGCCAAAGCCCAAGAAGCTCCGGGACGAGGGTTTCATTGGGGCATGGCTACATCGCACGCTAATCTGCCGCGCGGAACACGTATTCGTGTCGGTACCAGCGGCACGCTTAAGGAAATCCTCATGGGCCCGGCCCGTGTTGATGACGGTTCACAGAATTTGGTCGGCGCTTTAAAGACCTCCATGGGGTCTTTGGGTGCCCGTAATATTAAAGAAATGCATGATGTTGAAATCATCCTGGCTTTCTCTATCCAGACGGAAGGCAAAGTCTTCCAGATTGGCCAGCGGGTGGGCATGGGTAAGTGAGCCACTAAATGTGGCTCACTCCTGAAAAACCGTTTTACCAGGTTTTTCAGGGGGTTCCATAATGTGTTGTTAAATAGCACTAAATGTGGCTCACTCCTGAAAAACCGATTTCCAGGTTTTTCAGGGGGTTCCACAATGTGCTGTTAAAAAGCGTTAAATGTGGCTCACTCCTGAAAAACCGTTTTATCAGGTTTTTCAGGGGGTTCCATAGTGTGTTTTTAAAAAGGAGTTGTAATGGCTAAGAAAAAAGCCGTCAAGAAAGCCGTCAAAAAAACGGCCAAGAAAACGATTAAGAAAGCGGTCAAGAAAGTTATGAAAAAGCCCGCTAAGAAAGTCATCAAAAAAAAGGCCAGAAAGGCCGTTGTCAAAAAGGCCATTAAAAGAATTCACGTTAGCCGATTTGCCAGAAAGCCCGGCAAACGCAAACCGGTGCATGGTTTGATGAAACCCATCAAATTAAGATCTTCCTCGCGGATTATACCGATGGAGATCAAGAAGCAGAGGGCCCGCGATATCATCTTGATTTTGGATATGGGCTCGCAATACACTCAGTTGATCGCCCGTCGTGTGCGCGAAAGCAAGGTCTTTAGTCAGATCGTTCCCTACAATATCTCTGTTGAAAAGATCAAGGAAATTTACCCTAAAGGCATTATTCTCTCCGGAGGCCCGCAAAGTGTCACGGAAAAACATGCTCCTTTGCCCAATCCTGATATTTTTAAATTAAATATCCCGATCTTAGGCGTTTGTTACGGTATGCAAGCCATCACTCATATGCTGGGCGGCAAGGTGGCCCGTGCCAAGGACCGTGAATACGGCAAGGCCGAACTTTTCATTGATAATAATAAAGATTTGTTTACCAATCTTTCGACAAATCTAACTTGTTGGATGAGCCACGGGGATGAGATCATTAAACCTCCGCCGGGCTTTGTCCGCATTGCCCATACATTAAACGCGGCCAACGCGGCCATTGCCAACCGCCATCGTAAGATTTACGGGGTGCAATTCCATCCGGAAGTTGTACACACCCAGCGCGGGCTTCAAATCATACAGAATTTTGCTTATACCATTTGTGGATGTCTGCCGCGTTGGACCATGGACCGCTTTGCCACAGCGGCCATCAAGCAAATTAAGGAGACTGTCGGGGGCAAGAAAGTGGTTTTGGGTTTAAGCGGCGGGGTAGATTCAGCGGTGGTTGCGGTATTGCTTCAAAAGGCCATCGGCAGCCGTTTGCACTGCATTTTCGTGGATAATGGCTTGCTGCGTAAAAATGAATCCTCTTCCGTCGTGCGTACGTTTAAGGTGCATTTTAAAATGAATTTGTCCGTCATCGAAGCTGCACAACGTTTTATCGAACGGCTCAAAGGTGTTGAAGATCCTGAAGAAAAACGGAAGATCATCGGCGATGAATTTATCCGCGTTTTTCAGGATGCTTCCAAGAAGATCAAAGGCGCTGAATTCCTGGCCCAGGGGACATTATATCCCGACGTGATAGAGTCTCTTGCCGCGCACGGCGGACCGACAGCGGTCATCAAAAGCCATCATAATGTCGGTGGCCTGCCTAAGGACATGAAATTCAAGTTAGTCGAGCCTTTGCGCGAATTGTTTAAGGATGAAGTCCGTTTGATCGGTAAGAATTTGCAAATGCCCGAATCCATTCTTAAACGCCAGCCTTTTCCGGGGCCTGGTTTGGCAATTCGTGTGATTGGCGAAGTCACCCCGGAGCGCCTGGAGCTGTTGCGTGAAGCGGATGACCGCGTCCTGGATGAGATCAAGAAGGCCGGCCTTTATCAGGATCTATGGCAATCATTTGCCGTATTGCTTCCCATCAAGACCGTTGGTGTCATGGGTGATCAGCGTACCTATGAAAATGTCATTGCCTTGCGTTGTGTGACAAGTTCCGATGGAATGACCGCAGATTGGGCAAATTTGCCTTACGATCTTTTGGGCCGCATTTCCAATCGCATTATCAATGAGGTCAAGGGCATTAATCGTGTGGTTTACGATATCTCCTCCAAACCCCCCGCCACCATTGAATGGGAATAATCTGATTGTAAGTGATAAATTTGTTCTTTTTGCTCCTGGAATCGTTTTTTTAACGCCAAAGGTCTCATGCTTCTTCGGTGGCTGAACAACTCACCTTGAAGTTCTCTAAAACTTCAAGGTTCGAACAAGTTCAGCCATCCCTCGGCCAAAAGCCTCGGGATACCCTCAAAGCATGAGCTGCTTTGGCTAAAAACTACAGTCGCCAAAAGAACAAATTTATCACTTACAACGCACGCATATATTGCCCACATTGCGTCTAGAGATGAAAAGCTATTATGTATTAAGGCACAATAAGGAATTTTTTGCCAAAAGTCTGCAAGGATTTATGGCAAGAATGTTCCAAATGAAGAGAATCTTTAGAACATTGTTGCCATAAACCGAAGCAGACGGCAAAAATATTCCGTGCCGTATACATAATAGTTTTCAGCTCGATGGGCGAGAGCGAAAAGAACAAATTTATTCTCTTACCTTGTGTTCCCTTATTTGATTAACAATAATTTTATATTGATTCCTATCGGCCTTAAGTGTTAAAGTAATATCCAACATTTAAGGTTTTTGCATTATATGAGCACTGCCGAATTCGTCCATCTTCATGTCCATACCCAATATTCTCTCTTAGACGGTGCTTGCCGTGTGGATGAGTTGGTTAAAAAAGCCGCGGGTCTTGGTATGCCGGCTTTGGGCATGACCGACCATGGCAATATGTTCGGCGCCATCCATTTTTATAAGGCCTGTCAAAAATCCAAGATCAAACCCATCATCGGTTGTGAAGCTTATATCACGCCCTTCAGTCGCTTTGAGAAAAATTCTGACCAGAAAAGCATTTGCCATTTGACCCTCCTGGCCGCGAGTAATGAGGGCTATGCTAATTTGATGAAATTAGTTTCCGCGGCTTACATGGAAGGCTTTTATTATAAGCCGCGTATCGATAAAGAAATTTTAGCCAAACATGCCAAAGGACTTATCGGCGCCTCGGGTTGTCTTAAAGGTGAGGTTGCGGGCCATTTGCTGCGCGGCAATTTTGAGGCGGCACTTAAAGCAGCAGAGGAGTACCGTCAGATTTTTACCCGCGGGCATTATTACATCGAGCTCATGGATCATGGCATCATGGAGCAAAAAAAGGTCAATGAAGATCTCATCAAGATCGCCAAGCAATTGAATTTGCCTCTGGTGGCCAGCAATGATGTGCATTATATCGAGCAGGGACAAGCCATGGCGCATGAGACCCTGCTTTGCATCCAAACGCAGACGACGTTGAGCGATCCAAACCGTATGCGTTTTGCGACCGACCAGTTTTATTTTAAAGAGCCCGAGGCCATGAAAACAATTTTTGACGGGGTTCCCGAGGCTGTCAGCAATACATTGCTGATAGCTGAGCAATGTAATTTAAAACTGGATTTTGACCAATACCATCTGCCACGTTATGAAGTGCCTGAAGGCACAAGCGCTCAATCCTATTTGCTTGCGCTTTGCGAAAAGGGGATGCTTAGGCGCTATCCTGCAGGTGTGGATGCTGTTATATGTCAACGTCTCGAGCATGAACTTCGTACGATTGGGGAGATGGGCTTTGTCAGCTATTTTTTAATTGTGTGGGATTTTATTAACCATGCTAAGTTGATTGGCGTTCCCGTTGGTCCTGGCCGCGGTTCCGCTGCCGGCAGTTTGGTCAGTTATTTGCTTGGGATCACTGATTTGGATCCTATTAAATATGGCCTTTTATTTGAGCGTTTTATGAATCCGGGGCGCAAAAGCATGCCGGATATTGATATTGATTTTTGCTATGAGCGGCGAGGCGAGATCATTGATTATGTCACTAAAAAATATGGGGTCGATAATGTGGCCCAAATTATTACTTTTGGTTCCATGCAGGCCAAGGCCGCGGTGCGCGACGTGGGCCGGGCCATGGGCATGAGTTATCCGGATGTCGACCGCATTGCCAAACTTATTCCCAATGACATCGGTATCACCATTGAACAAGCTTTAAACGTGGAGCCGCAATTACGTGAGTCCGTTGAATTTGATAAAACAGCCAAACAATTGCTTGCCACCGCCCAGGTTTTGGAAGGGCTGAATCGCCACGCGTCAATCCACGCGGCAGGGGTGGTGATTTCAGATAAACCCCTGACAGAGTATGTGCCTTTGTTTAAAAGCTCCGATGGGCAGGTGACCACGGCGTATGACATGGATGGTATTTCCGATATAGGCCTCTTGAAAATGGATTTCTTGGGGCTAAGGACGCTGACCGTCATCACCGAAACGTTGAAGCTCATCAAACAGCATCAAGGTATCGCCATCGACATTGACGAGCTTCCGCTCGACGATAAAAAGACCTATGAGATGTTAGGGAGGGCCCACGCCATGGGGGTGTTTCAATTAGAAAGCGGCGGCATGCGTGATCTTTTAAAGAAAATGAGACCCTCGGAGTTTGAAGATTTGATCGCTATTTTAGCTTTGTACCGCCCCGGGCCCATGGGCTCAGGCATGCTGGATGATTTTATTAAACGCAAGCGCGGGGAGCAGAAAATTTCCTATCCGCATCCCAAATTAGAAGGGGTGCTCAAGGCCACCTGCGGCATTATCCTTTATCAAGAACAAGTCATGCAAATTGCTTCTGTCATCGCGGGTTTTAGCATGGCCCAGGCCGATGATTTGCGCAAGGCCATGGGCAAGAAAATAGCATCGGAAATGAAAAAAATGCGTTCCTTTTTTCTAGAAGGGTGTGCCAAGACCAATCAGATCCCTGAAGTACCGGCCAATCAATTATTTGACTTGATTGATTTTTTCGCCGGATATGGATTTAACCGCAGTCATTCCGCCGCCTACGCGCTCATTACCTATCGCACGGCGTATTTAAAGGCCAATTATCCGGTGGAGTTTATGACAGCGCTATTGACCTCTGAAAAGGATAATACGGCCAAGGTGGTTGAATACCTTAAAGAGTGCGGGGCTTTGGGGATCAGTATTCTGCCGCCGAGTGTTAATCATAGCCTGGCCCAATTTACCGTTGAGAAGAAAAACGCCATCCGTTATGGCTTGTTGGCCGTCAAGAATATCGGTGCCGGGGCCATTGAAGCCATGGTCCATGCCCGCACGGAAGGCGGGCCTTTTACTTCAGTCTTTGATTTTTGCCGGCGCATTGACCTGCGTTTGAATAATCGTAAAGTCTTAGAGAGCCTGATTAAGTCCGGGGCTTTTGATGCTTTTAATTGCCGGCGGGCCCAAATGATGGCGGTCTCGGAAAGGGCCCTGGAAGAGGGTACACATGGGCAAAAAGAGAAAGAGACCGGCCAATTTTCTTTTTTTAGCAACGACGAGACCCTCCCTGATATTCCGGAATGGCCGCAGGCCCAGATTTTGACCAATGAAAAAGCTTTATTGGGATTTTATTTAAGCGGGCATCCCTTGGACCGTTATAAAACTGAAATTGAGAAATTCGCGGATTTTACCACGGCCAATATTAAAGGTGCCCGTGACGGGCAGGAAGCGCGTATGATCGGACTGATCACAACTGTCAAATTGACCAGTACCAAGAAGACCCATGAACGCATGGCCATTGTGGGGTTGGAAGATATCAACGGGGAGATGGAGCTGGTTGTATTCCCTTCGAGTTATACGCAAATAGCTTCTTATTTGAAAGAAAACGCGGTGGTGGTGGTCAAAGGCAAGGTGAGCTTCCGCGATGGTTTCCCTAAGATGATGGCTAATGAAATGGCGGGTATTGAAGAGGTTTATAATATGATTAAATCCGTACAAGTAGATTTGTCACATACAAGTCAGCTTGGTTTTGAAAAACTGAAAGAAAAATTGGCGCGCTTTCCCGGAAAAGTCCCGGTTTATGTGCAGGTGGATACGAACAATTATAAACGGGTGCAGATTTTAGTGGGCGAAGATTTGTATGTAACGCCAAGTGAAATTTTGATGGAAGAGATCAAGGTGCTGGTTGGAGAAAACAATTTTTCGTTGACACTGTAAGTCGTTGTTGGTACGATAGTTGCAAAAAAGGAGAGTTTTTAATGACGAAAAAAGATATTGTGTTAAAAATTAGCGATGTAACCGGTATCAAACAAGTGGATGTCAAAAAGATCGTGCAGAAAACTTTTGATGTTATCGTTGATTCCTTGACGCAAGGCGATAAGGTGGAGTTGCGTAATTTTGGAGTTTTTAAGATTAAAGAGCGCCGCGCCCGTTTCGGCCGTAATCCTCGCACAGGACAAAGTGTTCCCGTCCCTCCCCGGAAAGTAGTGGTCTTTAAGTCGGGTTTAGAAATGAAGAAGAAGGTCAAATGACACCTGACGAAATGTCAGGTGTCATCCTGAGGCAACGGCCGAAGGATCTCTGTTATAGAGATTCTTCGCTACGCTCAGAATGACGTAATATATGTCCAAGCAATTTATCGTCCCCCGCGGGACATCCGATATATTACCCGATGTTGTTCCTCTCTGGGAAGAATTAGAATCCAAAGCCCGAAAAATTTGTAAATCCTACGGCTACCGGGAAATCCGCACTCCAATTTTTGAAGAAACAGCTTTGTTTAAACGCTCCCTTGGACAAACAAGTGATATAGTTAATAAGCAGTTGTTATATGTTACTTCACAAATGCCAGAGAGTTTAGCAAAGGCCTCAGCTAGTAGCAATGATGAAAGTATGTTTATGTATGAACATGCTTTACGACCAGAAGCTACCGCATCAGTTGTGCGTTCTTATATAGAGAATAGTTTGCTTGGGGTTGGTACGAGAAGCCTGTCAAAACTCTTTTATATAGGACCTATGTTTCGTGGTGAACGTCCACAAAAGGGACGTTTGCGACAATTTCATCAGATCGGAGTAGAGGCCATTGGGCCAAACTCAACTTCTCCTTTTTTAGACGCGGAAGTCATTGCTTTGGCCATGCATTTATTAAAGGAATTTGGTGTTAAAGAGCCAAAGTTAAAAATTAATAGTTTGGGTTCTAAAGAAGATAAGGTCAATATTTCAATCTGGTTGCGTACGGGAGAATTTTCTAAGCACAAAAATGATCTATGCGAGGATTGCCAAAGCCGTTTTGAACGTAATGTCTTTCGCGTTTTGGATTGCAAGAAGGAAGGTTGTCGAAAGATAGTGTCCATGTTTGTGAAAAATTTGCCTTTATCCACTGAAAGTCAAAATTATTTTCATCAAGTGCAGTCAGCGCTTAAAAGTATCGGTATCGCTTTTGAAGTTTCCCCGCATTTGGTACGCGGTTTGGATTATTATACGCATACGGTTTTTGAAATCACTGCTGAAGGGTTGGGTAGCCAGGATGCCGTTGGTGCTGGCGGGCGTTATAATGGCTTGGTACATGATTTAGGCGGTAAAGAAAAAATAGACTACGGGGCCGTTGGTTTTGCTTTGGGTATTGAACGTATTTTATTGAGTCATGGGCATGAAATACCTTGGCAGGAGCCAGACATCTTTATTATTGCTATGAAGGAAGAGTATCAACAAAACGCTTTTTTATTGGTGCAGCAATTGCGTAGAGAAGGAATTGGTAGTGATATGAATTATGATAACCTTTCTTTTAAAACGCAATTGAATCATGCGAATAAAATGAATGTATATTATGTTCTGATTTTAGGTGAAGATGAAATTAAAAACAACACTGTAGCTCTTAAAGATATGCAAGCTGGCACACAAGTAACAGTTGAGCTAAAAAATATTGTGAGCATTTTAAAGGATAAAGTTAGTGAAGTAAGAAAGTTGCGGCGGGTGGCTCGGAATTGATGTTAAGGAGCGGACGGTGGCTGCTCACTGCCGCCTTATAGGGGAATGACTGTTCTCAAGCGCTGATAGTGAGGCGTTTCAATTAGGAGCACCTTAACATCAAGGCCGAGACAGGACCCGCTTATTAGAGATTGCTTCGCCTAAAAAGCAGGCTCGCAATGACACTTTATTTTTAGAAAGGCTTGTAATGAGAACGCATACGTGCGGAGAGTTGAATAAGAATTTTAAAGACCAGCAAGTCACCCTTTGCGGCTGGGTGCATCGCCGCCGGGACCACGGTAAACTCATTTTTATCGACATCCGCGACCGCTATGGCATCACCCAGGTGGTCTTTGTTCCCTCGGTCAGTCCCGATGCCCACACGCAAGCGCAACAATTGGGGCCTGAATTCGTGGTCAAAATAACCGGCACCGTCAATGTCCGTCCACCCAAGAATGTTAATCCGGATGCAACTACGGGGGACATCGAATTGCTAGCTAAAAAATTAGAGATTTTGAACACCGCCAAGGTCCCGGTGTTTGAAATCGATGATAATATCGAGGCGGCAGAGGATATAAGGCTAATCTACCGTTACTTGGATATTCGCCGCAAGAGGGTGCGTGATTCGCTGGTTTTACGTCATCAAATATGTAACTCCATGAGGAATTTTTTAAATGCCGAGAAATTTACCGAGATCGAAACGCCTGTATTGACCAAATCAACTCCTGAGGGGGCGCGTGACTTTTTAGTGCCCTCGCGCCTGAATCCGGGCACATTTTACGCCCTGCCTCAGTCGCCGCAATTGTTCAAGCAGATTTTAATGGTCGCGGGCATGGACCGTTATTATCAGATCGTCAAATGTTTCCGCGATGAGGATTTGCGCGCCGACCGCCAGCCGGAATTCACCCAGCTCGATATGGAAATGTCCTTTGTTGACCAGGATGTTATTTTTGACTTGACCGAACGCATGTATAAACAAATATTTAAAGAGGTCCTTAACATTGATCTAGCCATACCATTTCCCCGCATGACCCACGCCGAGGCGGCGGCCAAATATAATTCTGATAAACCGGACACTCGTCAGGATAAAAATAACCCTAAAGAATTTGCTTTTTTGTGGGTTGTGGATTTCCCTTTGTTCAAGTATAATACTGAAAGTAAACGTTGGGACAGTGAACATCATCCATTCACTGGGTTAAACCCAGAGGATATGCACCTGCTGGAGGCGCAATCTTACGCCCAAATCCGCGGCCGTTGTTATGATCTGGTGCTTAACGGCAATGAGATCGGCAGTGGTTCGGTACGTATTCACCGTCGGGAATTGCAACAGAAGATTTTTGATATCATTGGCATAGCACCTGGGGATGCCCGGAAGCGCTTTGGTTTTTTACTCAGGGCTTTTGAATATGGCGCGCCACCGCACGCGGGGGTAGCCTACGGCATTGATCGTATTGTGACGATTATTACCGGCAATGAATCCATCCGCGACTGCATTGCTTTCCCTAAAACCCAAAAAGGGACATGCTTGATGACGGATGCGCCTTCGGATGTGGATGCCAAGCAGTTAAAAGATTTAGGAATTGTCATTCTGAGCGCAGCGAAGAATCTAAAGACACCTTAAGATCCTTCGCTCAGGATGACAATAATAATAACTCAGGATGACAATATCAATTCAGGAGAACGCACTATGTTAAACAAAAATTTAGCTTTTATTACTTTAGTGATTTTCGCGGCTGGCTGCGGTTTGGAGACACGGACGTATGTGATGACTAAGGACCGTGTCGGTTTGGATCAAAGCAGCGGCAACAGCGGCTGTGTTGTCGGCAAATGCCCCCCAGCACCGGCCCCGACAAAAACAACCCGTAAGGTTTATGTGCTGGAAATAACCAAGCCGGTCCCGGAGTCCGAGGTCCAAAAAATAGAGCAAACCGCGGTTAATGCGATCACAGAATCTGTTGAAACGCCGCCGGTTTCTAATACCGTGCCAGCTGAAAGCGTGCCTGCGGCGTCGGACAATTTTCAGCCTGCCCCGTCAGCACCAGCCGCTCAAAACGGTGGGAACGTGCAGGCACAGACATACACGGTACAAAAAGACGATACCTTGCAAAAAATTTCCAAGAAGCTTTTTGGTTCCTATGGCAAATGGTATAAAATTTACGAAGCGAATAAAGATAAAATTAAAAATCCAAACATTCTCAAACCCGGCACGGTACTGACTATCCCAGTTGTTAAATGACCCCGATTCTTGCTTTCGTAAGAAAGCATCGGGGTCACCCCCGAATGTTTTAATCGGGGGTCCATATTAGAAAGATTCCCGCTTTCGTGGGAATGACAAAGAAAGGGAGTTAATGGATTTTCGTTTGGAGTTGAATAATAACCGTGATTTGCAGCTGCTCTTTGGACGTTATGATCAAAATTTAAAAATTATCGAGAAAGAACTAGGGGTCCGTATTGTCCGCTCCGAGGACGGTATTAAGATCATTGGCAGTGATCCCCAAGTTCAGAAGGCCGGTGAACTATTCCATTATTTGATGACCTTTGTCGAGACGGGCAAGGATGTTAAGAAGGCGGACATTGTTTATGCCTTGCGCTTAGTTGATAAAGAAAAAGAAATTGATTTCAAGCGTTTAGCCAAGGAAAAGATTGAAGTTTCGGTGCAAGGCGGTTTGATCACACCCAAGACCAAGGGACAGATTGAATACATTGAAGCGATTAAAACCAATGACCTGGTTTTTTGTATTGGTCCCGCAGGTACAGGGAAAACTTATTTAGCCATTGCCATGGCGGTCAATGCCCTTAAAAAAGGGTTGGTGCGCCGCATTATTTTAACTCGTCCGGCGGTGGAAGCCGGGGAGAGCTTGGGCTTTTTACCCGGGGATATGGTAGAAAAAGTACTGCCGTATCTGCGTCCTTTATACGATGCTCTTTATGATATGATGGAGCCTGAAAAAGTCGAGCATTACAGCGAGCAGGGGATTATTGAAGTCGCTCCTTTGGCCTTTATGCGCGGGCGTACGCTCAATGAAGCTTTCGTCATTTTGGATGAAGCCCAAAATGCCCGTCCGGACCAGATGAAAATGTTTTTAACACGCATGGGTTTTGATTCCAAGGTGGTGGTTATAGGAGATGTGACCCAAAGTGATTTGCCGGCACCCGAGAATAACGGTCTGGCTGAGGCTAACCGGGTTTTGGGAAATGTTCCTGAGATTAAATTTATCCATTTGACTAGCGAGGATACAGTCCGTCATGAATTGGTGCAAAAGATTATCGAGGCCTACGCGCAGACTAATGGTAATAACAAGTGATCAAGGCATCATGGTGGCCGTCACCTTTCCGGTGCTGGTGATTTTTTGTTATTTTTCTGGCCTTTCTTTAATCATTCCTTTGCTGGTGTTTTTTTTTGGCGTTCATTTGCTTTATTTCAAAAAAGCCAGCCCCCGGCTCTTTTTGCATTTGGCCCTGCTTTTAGCCTTACTGGTCTTCGCGGCCCGCGCCCTTCAATCCTATTCTCATCTCATTCATTTCTATCTGCCCATCGCCTCTGTCGCGATGCTGACGATGCTGTTGTTTAACGATGTGCAGATCAGTTTTATGATGGCTTTGATGAGCGCTGTACTTGCCGGGATTGTTTTGGGATTTGACCTTAATGAGATGTTGATCTTCTTTTTGGGCGGTCTGAGTGGAGCTTATAAGGTGAAAGACGCGCGTACCCGTGGTGTGCTGATCGAAGCAGGGATTTTTGTTGCTATCATCCAGGTGATCTGCGCTTTGCTGATCAATCCGGTGATCAACAAAGATATTTTGATGTACATTTTAAAACCTTTAGCTGTCAATGGTTTGATATGCGCTGTTGTGGTCATGGCCACGTCCAAGATTTTTGAGACGATATTCGGTGAGATCACCAATTTTACGCTTCTTGAGCTTTCAGATTCCTCACATCCTTTAATGAAACGTATGGTGGTGGAGGCGCCGGGCTCTTATCATCACAGTTTAATTGTCAGCAATCTGGCGGAAGCGGCGGCTGATGCCATTGACGCCCATTCTCTTTTAGTAAGGGTGGGAGCGTATTATCATGATATCGGCAAAATGGTCAAACCTGAGTATTTCACCGAGAACCAAATGGTCACCGGCAATAAACATGACGAATTAGAACCGTCCATGAGCCGTTTGGTGATCTTCAATCATGTTAAGGAAGGTATCGAGCTGGCGCATAAGTATCACTTGAATCATCGCATTATTGATTTTATTCCCGAGCATCATGGGACAAGCCTCATGTATTATTTTTATCAAAGAGCTTTGGCGGAAGGGCAGCCTGAAGGGCCGGAAGAAAAAGATTACCGTTACCCGGGGCCCAAGCCGCAGAGCAAAGAAACAGCCATTGTCCTTTTGGCAGACTCCGTTGAGGGTGCCACCCGTGCTCTGGATGAGCACACCCCTCAGCGTATTGGAGACGTGGTGCGTAAAGTGATCAACAACAAATTCATTGACGGCCAGCTGGATGAATGCAATTTGACATTAAGAGAAATCGATACGATCGCCTCAACCTTCGTGCGTGTTTTAAGTGCCATGTACCATGCCCGTGTCAAATACCCCGAAGGAAAGGGGACATCTGAAGGAAAGGGGACACGTTAAGTGTCCCCTTTCCCTTTTTGCAATGGAAATAACCCTAAAAAATTTTCAAAAGAAGATCCCCATTCCCAGGGCAAAGATCCTCAAGGCGGCGAAAGCAGCATTTCGTAAGCTTGGGAAAGCAGCGTTTCTTTCCATTGTCTTTGTCGGCACCAAGCGCATGCATGCGGTCAATAAAAAATATTTGAATCATGATTACCTCACTGATGTTTTGACTTTTGATTTTGGGAAAAGCCAGCAAGGTGAAATAATCATTTGCCCGCGGGTTGCCGCGGCTAACGCGAAGGCGCATCAAACATCGACGGAGAATGAAATTATTTTATATGTGATACACGGCATCTTGCATCTGGCCGGCTATGATGATCAGAAAACTAAAGATAAAATTCAAATGCAACGCATGGAAAATGAATTGTTAAAATCAATTTGGTCCTCATACCCGACACTCACAGTTGTTCGTCACCCCCGAATGTTTTAACAGTCAGGGGAGTTTTATGAAACGCGTCGCAGTCATAGCATTGGTTTCTTACCTGGGCTTTGCCCTGGAATTTTTATTGTATAATTTTTGGGGACAGTGGGGGAAGCCGGAGCTTTTGATTTTAGTGGTGATATTTTTTAATTTGTATTTGGGGATACGCTTTAGTATTATCGCCGCTGTTTTTTGCGGGATATTCAAAGATGCTTCGGGTGCAGCGCCCTTTGGGACCTATATTTTGGTGTACATTGCCGGTGCTTATGTGACCACATTCGTGCGCCGGTATTTGTATCAGCCGGGTTCAAGATTTTCCAGAAGCTTGGTCGCTTTTTTCGTTGTGGTTGGATGTTTTATCGTACAGGCTATTTTGTCGAATATGAACCATGAAGTTCACTTGAGGGAACTATTGCTTTATCTTTTAGTCCCGCAGCTGCTGACAACGATGATAGCAGCCACGTATGTATTTGCGCAATTAAAAAACATCAGTATTTTTTTTGCATTGAAAACCTAAGAAACCCCGCTTCGTCTTCGAGGACATTGGGCCTTTTATGCGTCTTAATTTTATTCAATCAATTATTTCTTTTTTTCTGGGTCTGATCATTTGCGGTTTGTTTTATACACAGATCATCCATGGCGGCTATTATCACCGCCAAAGCATGAATAATCGTATCCGCGTGGTCCCCGCCGATGGGCCCAGGGGAAGGATATTGGACCGCAACGGTGTTATTGTAGCGGATAATCGTATTGTCTTTCATGTGGGGGTTGTCCCTCAGGACGTGGAAAATAAAAACGCGTTGTTTGGTTATTTGGGGCAGATGCTTAATAAAGACCCGGATTTTCTTGAGCGCCAGTTCCAGCGTAAAGAAATTACTTCTTTTGCCCCGGTCATATTGGTACAGGATATTTCCCGTGAGCTGGCGGTCAAGATCGAAGAAGAAAAATTTATTTATCCGGGTCTTATTATCCAGCAGGGGTATGAGCGTTATTATCCCTTTTCAGAGGCCGGGGCGCATGTTTTAGGGTATGTGGGCAAAATCGATGAAGATGAGATCGAGGACAACCAGCAGTATGGCTATACGCCTTTGAGTTTCGTCGGGAAAACCGGTGTTGAAAAACGGTATGACGTATTTTTGCAGGGGGAGCCCGGCGGCCGTCAGATCGAAGTCGACGCCCAAGGCCGGCAGGTGCGCTTGCTGGGCTTAAAAGACCCCATCGCGGGCAATGATGTGGTGTTGACCATTGATCAGCGCGTGCAAAATGCCGCGCAGGAATTGTTAAGAGGACACAGGGGCGGCATTGTAGTGATGGATTTAACTAACGGGGACGTGATGTCACTCGTCAGTTCTCCTTCTTATGACCCTAACGTTTTTTCGGATAAAAGTAAAAATGAAAATATACGCTTCTATTTTAATGATCCTTCGACGCCTTTGTTTAATCGTAGCGTTTCCGGCCAGTACCCTCCGGGTTCGGTATTTAAAATTCCGTTGGCCCTGGCGGCTATTCAACTTCATAAGATCACGCCCGCCACCACGTATGACTGTCCCGGGTATATGATGGTGGGGCAAAGGCGCTTTGGCTGTTCGCATGTGCATGGCGTACAGGATTTAGAGGCTGCCCTGGTACATTCCTGTAATGTTTATTTTTTTCACGTCGGTCAACTTGTGACGCCGCCCCTCATTGGTGCCTTTGCCAAAGCATTTGGGCTAAATCGCCGGACAGGCATTGATTTGCCTTTTGAGGCTAAAGGTAATATAGTGACGAAAGCACCGGTGGGCGGATCATGGTACACAGGAGATGTTTTGAATTTGTCTATCGGCCAGGGGTACACGCTGACAACCCCTTTGCAATTAACGGTGATGATGGCGGCGGTTGCCAATGACGGGGTTATTGTGCGTCCTCGTGTTGTTAAAGAAGTGGGAGGGGAAGAGATTCCAGTCATGGATTTTTTCAAAAGGCCTTTGATCCGGCTGCGTGATCAAACTTGGGCGCTGGTACAGAAAGGATTAAAAGGGGTGGTGGATGACCCGCAAGGAACAGGCCATGATTTAAAAGAAGTTCCCGGGTTGGATATTTATGGTAAAACAGGCACTGCCCAAAGTATTCACGGTAAACCCAATCACTCGTGGTTTGTCGGTTATACCGGATCTTCCAAGGGACCTCATGGTCCCCATGCCCGACACTCGCAGGAGCTCGGTCGTCATGCCCGACACTCGCAGGAGCTCGCAAGTATAGCTTTTTGTGTATTTTTGGAGTATGGCGGATCATCTGAAAATTCGGTAAGAATTGCCCGTGATCTGCTTTTAAAGCTACAATCGTTGCAAATTATATAAATTCAGAGAAAAGACAAGTTTCTTTACAGCCCTTAGTAAATCTGGTATAAAAGGTTTTCACTTTTGTGATTTATCAAAGGGCCATTAGCTCATCCGGTAGAGCATCTGACTCTTAAACGAAACTGGCCTAAAAACCCAAGTCATTCAAATTGTGCCATTTAGCCATTCCTCGACGATAATAATGGTTTCCTGCCTGACGCCCTTCATGGCCGATTAAGGACTATTAGGACAGTCAATAGACACCAATACAGGCACCAAAATAGACACCGAAAGAATTCTTTACACGGGGCTGGCTGGTGGGTAGGCGGGGTGGGGACATGGAAGAAATCCATAAATAATCTCAAAGTGTCTATCTGAATTTTTCCGATTTTTTCAAACATCGTCTTCCCTATAAAGGACGTAATCTTGATAAAAAAGTCATGAATAAAAAAATAATTAAGGTGCCTCGGTTAGATCAAAATATCGATTCTTTTGACCAATGGGATAGATTTATTTCAATTGTCTCGCCACTTTTTGATAAAAGTATTCCAATAATTCTAGATTTTAGTGAATGTGGTTTCATTGGGCCTGAAGGCACAGCATTAATTGCAGGGTTAAAGATTTTTAGAAATGATCGAGGTTATATAACCGAATTAGATGTTACTTCGGTGTTATCATCAGTTAAGGTAGTATTAGAACGTAGCGGATTAATGGGCCTCTTTTTTCCTTCAGAAAGTGGCTGGCAACCAAGTCACAAAGACAGCACTCTCCCCATTTTTTGTCTAAAATCTAAAGATAAGGATAGCGCAATTGAGTATATAGAAAATCAAATTTTAATTAGAAAAGAAGTACCCCATATGACTGAAAGATTAAAGAAGGATATTAGAGTTTCATTCTTTGAAATATTTAATAACATCTTCAATCACAGTGAATCACCTATTGGGGGAGTGGTGTGTGGTCAAGTTTTCCCAACTGACCATACAGTTAAGATTGTATTTTATGACACAGGGATAGGGGTTGCTAATAAAGTTTTGAATCATAAAACTGATCTTAAATCAGATGTAGAGGCTATCGAATGGGCTTTAGAAAGGGGCAATTCAACTCTCGGTGAAACAATTGGACAGCCTAGAGGACTTGGACTATATTTAATACAGGAATTTATTAAAATCAATACTGGTATTTTTAGAATTAGTGCTAATTCTGGGGCTCTAATGGAAAAAGATGGAAAAAGAAGTAAAGGGATGCTATCATTACCACTTCATGGAACAATTATTGACATAACCATTAAGACCCAAGAGCATTTAATTTATGGTTATAAAGATGAATTTAGTTATCTAAGGCAATAAATGCAAATATATAAGATATTCGATCTATGTGGCCCCCATTGCGTTTCAATTGAAGAAGGGGAGAAAGTGCGTAAAATAATTGTTGATAATTTCAACAATGGTAAAACGATAGAATTGGATTTCAATGGTGTTCAAACATTAACTAGTTCTTTCCTAAATTCCGCAATAGGTAGATTGTACGGAGATTTTGAGAAATCCAAGATTGAAAATTTTCTAGGAGTAAAAGGTCTTGATAAAAGCGATGAAGCATTAATGGCTATTGTTATCAAAAATGCAATTGAATTTTATGCTAAAGATCAAAGGGCAAGAGAAGCAGCAAGGGATGTGATAAAAGATTTAAAAGAAGATAATTAATAGGAAAGTATTGTGACTGTCCATAATATTCTTGATAAAGGATGTGAGATTCAGAACAGGAGCATGTTAATTGATACTAACGTGCTCCTTTTTTATTTCTATGATAAGGTAGGATATCTAGGGGATGATGGTGGCACCTGGAGAATAAGGGAGTATTCTAGCTTTTTAGGAAGATTACTGGATGAGAAAGTTGCCATCTATACTCATAAAATATCTATCAGTGAGTTTGTTAACGAAATTTACATGACTGAATTAAAATTATTGTATGTTGCTATGAATGGGAGTCTTGGTGGGAACAAAATTCCTCAGCCAAAGAAATTTGTAAGAGAGAATCTTGATAAAGACAAAACAATTCGTAACGATCTGTTAACTTATATTGATAAAATAAGAAAACATTTTGTATTGATTGGTGGAATAGACGACCTCGATACATTATTGGCTAAATCTGTTCAAGGTTGGCTTGTTTCACGTGCTGAAATGGCAGATGCAATCATGATTGCAGAAGCAAAAGAAATGAAAATAGAGGCTATACTGAGCGATGATTCAGATATGGTATCTTTTGCTAGTTTTAACTTGTATACTGCAAATCCTAGGTCTTTAAAAAAGTAATCAGGTGCCCAAACGGTGCCCATTGAACAATATGCCCCCTACGGTTTAATAAATTGCAGGGGGTTTTTGTTTAGGGTAGAATTACCTCATAAAACATTGTGTGGGAGGAGAAATGGAATTTAAGGATAGGCTTAAACTATTTTTAAGAAGCCTGAGGATTATGGAAGAGGGTGGAGATATGGTTTACGGCATGTCCACTTCCTTAATTAAAACTTTAATTTTACAACTACACAAGATTGATATTCCTGATATTGATATTAAATACATGCTTGAGAAAGGGTATATAAAACCCTGGGTTGGTGAGTATAATGGCATATATATTTCTTCTATGGGTTATATGGTAAAAATCTCGACAAAGGGCATAGATTATCTTGAAGAAGAAAATAATCCGCCACTTCATTCTCAACAAATAGTTCAATACGTTCAAAGTCATTTTGCAAATGTTAGTGGCACAGGAAATATTCAACAGACAATTATTAATGATTCTTTCAAAGATACGTATTCACTAATTGAGAAAAGCGTTACAGATGATAAATTAAAAGAGGATTTAATTAGAAGCGTTAAAGAAATTGAGGAAGGATTAAAGAAAAATGATTTTGAAAAAGTTAAAACAATGTTCGAGAAATTAAAAAAGAAAGCGGAATTTCTTACTCCAATACTTCAAGGGATAATAGTTGAAGCATTTAAAAAATGGACAGGATTTTAAGAAACAAGTCAGATATTAATCAATAAGCTTAGATATTTTAATTTTTAATGCAGTAGCAATCTTTTGCAGGTTTTGAACCCCGATATTCTTTTCACCACGCTCAATTTGGCCGACATAAGCCCTATGCAGATCAGCTTCAAAGGCTAGTTCTTCTTGGGAAAAGCCTTTTACTATTCGATATTTGCGGATTTTTGAGCCTACTTGTTTATTAATATCAGCCATAATCACCCTGTCTTATTTATTGGTGAATTATATGGCTTTGCTATCTATTGGTCGACTACCTATAGGTAGCATAATTATTATTCGTATTTATACTATATTTTGTTATACTTTTTAGAGCACATTATTTAAATCTAAGTGGGCAATTTTAAGGAAGGTATCAAATATGGCTGTATTTAATCCGGATGCACTTTATAACAAGAGATGTTTAGCATTTATAATTGACATTGGTCTATGTACGGCAGCAGCCTGTATAGGAGTTTTTTTGATTGCTATAGGCATAGGTTTGTTTTCTATAAAATTCTCCGATGAAGATTTTACTAATATAGGACGATTCATTAGTATCTTATTTTTTATATTTAAAGATGGATTTCAAGGAAGGTCACTTGGTAAAAGAGGCCTAGGACTGGAAGTTGTTGATATAAAGACTGGTAAACCTGCGGGATTGTTACAATCTTTTTTAAGGAATATACCTTTCATAATTCCATTCGTCGCTCTTATTTCAGCGTTAACACTAAAAGCGGAACAAAGGTTGGGGGAAGGATGGGCTGGCACTAAGGTCATTCTTTTTCGGAGGTGAAGATGCCTTTTCTTATAGGGCTAGTGATCCTTTTTTTATTATTTCTATTTATAGAAAAAGGGTGGCAATTAGAGGATGGTTGGGCAATGAGGGCAACCATAATCACAATTGCTATAGGCGTGATAGGATTTATCCTCCTCCTTCTTTATTTTGCAACCCAGCATTAGAGACAAAAGGGGATTATAAATGTCGAGAATGCAACAAGGCGAAGGTGAAATCTCCGCAATAATTTTTATTATCCTTCTCATTTTGGGCGGCACTTATTTATATAAGGTTTTAACCGCACCGAAGAATATAACTGAAACAGATAAAATTTACTCTGATCAACGTTTTAATAAACAGCCTTACACATCATCTGAAACAATTCAAGCTTGCTCTGAATCAGAAAGTTGTTATTCAGTCGTAGCGACTATCGACCATTCATTTGATCAAGATGGAACTGAACACAAATATGTAGAGAGATTTGATTTCGATAATGGAGGATATTTAACTTTTGGTGGAGCCCCATTGCCAGGGAGCGGTTCTGACCAAGAAGGTCGAGTTTGGTCTTTTAGCCAGTGATAAAAAATTATGAATATAAAGACTTTTTGATGAGAAACTGGGCTATTAAAATATCAAAACAAAAAGGAGTGGAAGTTGCGTAAAAATAAATGGCTTTGGTTACTCGTTAAGGGCAGAAGATTAATACGTGGTTTTATAGCTTGTTTGTTTGGTTTTTTGGGGCTTGTTTTGATTATATGCTTGGTTGAATACGGAACAACTATTAAAGCATTCTTAAGCCAAGCTTGGTTTCATATAATAACAAATTCTTTTTTGATTGTTCTTTTGTGCCTTTCTTGTGAATATTCAATAGAACAGAGAGTGAAAGAAAAGAATTTAGAAGTAACTAAAAGGGTTAAAATAATAATTGCTAAAGAAGGGCTCATTTTATTGGCATGTATTTTGGCTTTGATAATAATCAGTCTACTTGATAATTATTTTAAATGGCCAGATTCTGATACGGATAATGTCCCCATCTTGCCGGCGACCATAGTTTTTTCTTATATCTCTCGCTTTATTGTTAAATTTATCATTTGGGCAATTAAAATTTTAAAAGAGTTTATCTAAATAAATAGATTAAAATAATTTAGATTTCTAAAATGTGAGCAAGGAGTGGCGGTGTCCATTAAAAGCAAGAATAAAAAAGTAAATCTATTGGGGCTGGAGCATACTTTAAAAGCCCCGCCTCTAAAAGACCCATCTCTCAAGGTATTGGCATCATTGACTGACGTCGAATTGCAAAATCTTGAGAGGGCATTGGCATCTAAAGGAAAGGATTTTCTCTTGCAGGTTTTTCCTTATAAAATATCTAAGGAAGATCAGACCCTTTTCACCAAAAGTAAAACCGATGAATCACGATTAAAGATATTGCAAAAATATCACGATCCAAGCTTTTACAAATTTTCTACGCGTAGGGAATCAGGGAAAAAGGAGATAGATTATTTGTTAAAATTTGATCGATTTAATCAGAGTGGAGGAGTTCGATTTTATAGAAAAGATTCTGATGGGGTAGAAAGGGATTATTTTGGATTTCCATTAACTATGGACATTGGAAAAAGGCGAGCGTTTATAACAGGGCCATCAAATCGTGATGAGTATGCGAAAAGTATTGGTTTAAATTCTCAGATAGATCAAACAAATAGAAAATATAAAGCAGTTGATAGTAAAAAGGCTAAACAGATAATTCGTAAATATTACAAAGACAATATTAAAAGATTTAGAAAAGTGGCAAGCAGGTATAAGTTACTTGAAGAAATTCTAGAAAAAATTTATGAAAAACAACTGCCTAACCCGCTAAGTAAACAAATTCCTGAAAGGGTTGTCCAATACAGCAAGAATAAGATTATACTTAAAGAAATTAATGAAGACCATAAAGCCTATCAAGAAAGGCTTAAAGATATTAAAGATAAATATAGCAAAACTCTAAAATCCCTCGAAAAAATCGTTGGTTCACGGTTTAATTCTTAACACCTTCCTTGACCGATCTCATTTCTAATTAAGTTCGTAGGCATTTTATAGCTTTATTTTTATGAAAGAGCGTGCGTACGTACGCTTTTTTATGCTGCTTCCTTGTATCTTGAATTGATTGAGAAGTTCGTCGGGGTTATACTTTTAGTAGAAGGAAAAATTAGGGGAATTATGTAATTTTTTTTGATTTGAGGATTGAAAAATATGAATAATTTGAAGTTATTCTTGATCGAGTATTGGTATCCGAAGAACCGGACAGACGGGGATTTAGCCAAGTTGATTGGGGTAGATCAAAGTCTTATTTCAAAATGGTTAGCAGGTACTACCGAGCCACCTTTGGAGCGCAAAATTCAATTGGCTAAAGCTTTGGGCGTTGATAGCCGAATGCTTTTTCCAGAAGTTAATCAATGAAAGGTAAAAATATGATAACACCATTTTATCATTGGGTTTCATGTGTGAGAGAGGTGAAAAATGCCCCCAGTCATTTTAAAAAACTTTCACAGGATATCGGAGAAGATGCTGACGCGCCTCAAAGAGCAAATACGTTAATTGAGTGGCAGACTTATTTGAAATCTAAAAATGCTTGTAAAGAAGCCCTACAAGCTTTGGATGCGGCATGGGCAATTTATTGGGATTTAGAACGTAGGGAGCCTTATCATGGTTATTGATAATTCGCATATTTCGCTTAATTCGCAACCACCCTCAGAAAAGAAGTGGCCTGATCCTCCAAAAAAAGAGGCTTATTACGGCTTAGTGGGTGACATAGTACGTACTATTGAACCCCACAGCGAAGCTGACCCTGTAGCATTATTAATTCAAGCGTTAATTATGTTTGGGAATATTATTGGTAAAACAGCGTACTTTGTTGCTGAAGCTGATAAACATTATTTGAATATTTTTTCGGTTATAGTTGGAGCGACGGCCAAAGCAAGAAAAGGGACATCATTCGGTCAAATAAGACGTCTTTTTGAAAGCATTGATTCTCTTTGGTCAAAGGATCGTATCCAATCGGGATTATCGAGCGGGGAAGGTCTTATCTGGGCGGTACGTGATCCGATAGAAAGAACTGAACCTATCAAAAAGGGGGGAAGAGTAGAGGGCTATCAACAAGTTAAAATTGATTCTGGTATTTTAGACAAACGGCTCCTTGATATAGAGGCTGAATTTGCTTCTACATTGCGCGTTATTGGGCGAGACGGTAACACTTTATCGGCCTTAGTACGTCAGGCATGGGAAACAGGAACTCTTCGAGTATTAACTAAGAATTCTCCGGCCAAAGCAACGGGTGCCCATATTTCGATTATCGGGCATATTACGAAAGAAGAGTTGCTTAGATACTTAGACAGGACTGAGACTGCAAATGGCTTTGCAAATCGCTTTCTATGGCCATGTGTTAGAAGATCAAAGTCATTACCTGATGGTGGTCAAATCCAAAAGGTGGATTTTGGCCCCATAATTAAACGATTGAGCCAAGCGATAAGTTTTACTTTGCAAGTATCTGAAATGAAACGGGACGACAATGCAAAAGCACTTTGGCATAAAGAATATGAACGTTTATCAAAAGAGACCCCTGGCCTATTAGGTGCCCTCACTGCTCGAGCGGAGCCGCAAGTAATGAGACTGGCCTGTATTTATGCGCTCTATGACTGTTCAGACATGGTACGCCTTGAACATCTACAGGCTGCACTTGCTTTGTGGGATTATGTGGAAGCATCTGTCATTTACATTTTTGGCGATAATCTTGGCGATCCTATAGCCGATACAATTCTATCCGCACTTCGTTTAAACACAAATGGCCTGTCACGGACGGAAATAAGTGGCCTTTTTAAAGGACATGCTGAACCTGGTCAAATTCCAAGAGCGCTGGATGCTTTGTATAAGTTAGGAATTGCGTATATGAATCAGGAAATAACGGATGGTCGCCCTAAAGAAATTTGGAGAGCCACTGCGAAATAAGCGTAAAAAGCGAAAGAAGGTAAATGTATATGAATATCTGGCGGTGGTGTAATCGGTGCCAGACGGTTTATAACTGGCTTCTTGGTTGTAATTGTAAAAAGGGAGCATTTTAAGAATGGATAAATTGACTTTCAAACAAGAAAAATTTGTTGGTGAATACCTTAAAGATGGGAACGCAACAAGGGCAGTGCGGGAAGCCTACCCTAATGCCAAATCGGAAGGAGCTATGCGAGCTATGGCCAGTGAAAACCTAACAAAACCTAACATTCAAAAAAAAATACAAGATGTCTTAAATGAGGCTGGACTTAGTCCAGAGCTTATTGTCGGGGAACTTAAAAAGCTTATACAGGATGAGGACAAGACAGAGAAAAATAAAGCCATCCGAACCGCCGCAGAAATAATGGGTCTGATCGGTAAAGGCGGTCTTATAGCAGCGCAAGTGAATATTTCTCAGCAATTCAATCCAGCTGATATTGCTGAAACCCGAGAGAGATTTAGAAAGATGGAAGAGAGAAGATTCAATTTGGTCAATGAAATAATAAATGAGTTGATAAATGTTTATAAAATAGATAATGAGGAATTTTTTGAAAAAATAAAGAAGCTAATAAGCATATGGGGAGCAAAGGAGTTTTTATAATTGGAACGACGCTTTTATAATGCCAAAGAGATCGCCTGTTATTTAGGCATGAGCGAGGATGCTGTCCGGAAATGGGCGCTTCGTGGCCAGATTCCTTTTGTTAAGCTTGGCAAATCGCTCCGCTTTGATATGATAAAGGTCGAGGGCTGGCTTAAGACTAAGGAATGTATTTACTCACGGAAAGAATTTAATTGACATATTACCTTTGGTAGTTTACCATAGTAACATATGGAAGATAAAAAAACATTGTATTCGGTTCCAGAATTAGCCAAACTTATTGGCGTAACTCGGCAGGAAATAACAAGGCGGGTTTGGCGGGGCTTTATTAAGGCGGAGATGGTCGGGAATCAGTACATCATTACAAAGAAAGAAGCGTTGCGGGTCATTAGAGAAGGGAGAAAAAAATAATGGCTATTTTTAATCGTGTCTATTGTTCTTCCTGCTGTGGCAACAATAATGTCTATAAAGACAATGTTCGGGCAATTGATTGCCGTTTCTGCGGGGTTCATATAAAAATCAAGGAAAACGATTTTTATATTGAATTTTATGATCATGGTAAAAAACTGCGGGAGCATATTGGCTCAAGCAGGGCTTTGGCCGAAACTGTCTATAAAAAGCGGAAAGTGCAACAGGCTGAAGGAAGGTTTCTTGATATAAAGAAGGAAAACCGGATTAAGTTTGAGGATTTTGCCGACGAGTATTTTGAGCTTCATTGCAAGGTCAATAACATAAAATCTTTTAATACAGCGGATAAATGCAATATCAAAGCATTGAAGGAGCATTTTTCCGGTCTTTTCCTTAATGAGATAACGCCTCATAAAGTGCAAACGTTTAAATCCGATAGGGCCAGAACCGTCTATCAATTAAGAGACAACAAAACCAAAACAATCACGCCAGCAACGGTGAACCGGCAATTAACCTGTCTTAAAAGCATTTTCAATAAAGCCATTGCCTGGGGCAAATTTGAGGGAGCTAATCCCGTTAAGGGGATAAAATTATTTAAAGAAAATAATGCCCGTCTAAGATTCCTTGAACAGGAAGAAATAACAAAGCTCCTGGCTAATTGTATTGAGCCCATTAAGCCTATTGTCATTATTGCCATCAATACAGGAATGAGAAAAGGTGAGATCATGGGGCTTAAATGGCGGGACATTGATTTTAAGCGAGGGATTATTCACCTTTATAATACTAAGAACGGTGAGAAGCGGGAGATTCCGGCCAACGAAACCGCTATCAATACGTTTATCGGTGTTCGCAAACATCCCCAGAGTGAATTAGTCTTCGTTAAGGAGAGCGGTGAGCCGTACGGCGATTTTAAGAAATCTTTCTTTACAGCGTGCCAGAAATCAGGTATAAAAGATTTTCACTTCCACGATTTAAGGCATACGTTTGCCTCACATTTAGTTATGAGTGGAGTTGATTTAAACACCGTAAGAGAGCTATTAGGACATAAATCTCTGGCAATGACGCTTCGATACTCACATCTTTCGCAAAGTTTCAAAAAACAGGCGGTAGAAGGTTTGACGAAACGGATAGACACCAATACAGGCACCGAAGCTAAAATGGAATCAGATGCCGGAGTTGATAGCCTTCTTAACTCATTAAGTGTAAGTAAGTTATAGCATTTAGGGCCATTAGCTCATCCGGTAGAGCATCTGACTCTTAATCAGAGGGTGGCTGGTTCGAGTCCAGCATGGCCCACCAAAACCATGGATATCGAGTCTCTCAAAAGAAAAGCAAAGATTTTCCGTCGTGATATTTTAGAGACCGTGGCAACTGCAGGCTCTGGTCATCCCGGCGGTTCCTTATCTGCCGTTGAAATTTTTTTGACACTTTACGGCTATCAAGTCAATCATAAGCCCAATGATCCTCGTTGGGAAGATCGCGACCGGGTGATTGTTTCTAAAGGCCATGTCGCACCGGTGGTTTATGTGACGCTGGCGAATTTCGGATATTTTCCTAAGGAAGAATTAAAAACATTTCGAAAATTTGGTGCGAGGCTTCAGGGTCATGTGCACAGCAAGGTCCCAGGAGTGGAATTTAACACGGGTTCACTTGGTCATGGCTTGTCCTTTGCCAATGGTATTGCTTTGGGAGCTAAAATGCGCGGCAAGGATTTTAAAGTTTATTGTGTGCTGGGTGACGGAGAAATTCAGGAAGGTTCAGTCTGGGAAGCGGCCATGACCGCGGCCCATTATAAACTGGATCATGTCTGTGCCATCATAGACTGTAATAAGGTACAAGAGAACGGGCCTACCAATGAAATCAAGAATTTGGAGCCGTTGAGAGATAAATGGGCTGCTTTTGGCTGGCATGTTCTTGAAATTGACGGACATAGTATCGAAGCTCTGAAGGTGGCTTTTGATGAATTTAGCAGCACTAAGGGCAAGCCCACGGTGATCATCGCCAACACTGTGAAAGGCAAAGGCATTTCTTTTATGGAAGGTAAAAGCGCTTGGCATGGTAAGGCGCCGAATAAAGAGCAATTAGCCCAGGCTTTATCAGAGCTAAGTTGAACACCGACGAAATGTCGGTGGTCATCCTGAGCTAACTAGCGAAGGATCTAATTAAGATGGAAATGAAACCCACCCCCACCAGAGATGGTTTCGGCGAAGAATTGGTGGCTTTAGGAAAAACTAACCCTAATATTGTGGTGACTTCCGGCGATCTGGAAGATGCCACCCGCGCTGAATATTTTAAAAAAGAATTTCCTGAGCGATTTTTTAATTTAGGTATCGCTGAGCAGGATGTGATAGGTACAGCTGCGGGTTTGAGCACCCAGGGCTATGTGGCTTTTGCCACTTCATTCGCGGTGTTCCTGACCAACCGCGCCTATGATATGATCCGTTTGGATGTCTGTTATAATAATTTAAACGTGAAGCTCGTTGCCTCTCATGGCGGAGTTACCGTTGGTGAGGATGGTGCCAGCGCTCAATGCCTGGAAGATTTTGCCATCATGCGCGTCCTGCCTAATATGAAGGTTATATGTCCCGTTGATTATATTGAAGTTAAAAAAGCCACTCGCGTAATCACCAAGACCTACGGCCCTTTTTATATGCGTACCTCCAGAGCGCCGCTTCCCATCATTACTAAACAAGAAGATGCTTTTGTGATCGGTCGTGCTAATATTTTGAGAGATGGAAATGATGCCACGGTTATTGCCTGCGGGGTCATGGTTTCTGAAGCATTGTCAGCGGCTGAAAAGTTAAAGCATGAGGGTATTGATTTAAAAGTTGTGAATATGCACACCATCAAACCTATTGATGTCCAGATGATCATGAACTCTGCCAAGGAAACCGGTGCTATAGTTACGGCTGAAGAGCATCAGATGGCAGGAGGCTTGGGTTCTGCGGTGGCTGAAGTGTTGGGACAGCATTACCCATGCCCCATGGAAATGGTGGCGGTTAAGGATTCTTTTGGAGAAAGCGGCACGCCCACGCAGTTGATGACACATTATGGATTGAAAGATGTTAACATTGTTGAGGCGGTTAAAAAGGTATTAAGACGCAAGTAGGAGTAAACATGTCTAAAACAATTTTGCACGATTTAGCCAGATTAGGCCAGAGTTTATGGATCGACAATATCAGTCGTTCAATGATCACCAGCGGCAAGCTTAAATCACTTATTGATCAGGGTTTGCGCGGGCAAACATCCAATCCCACTATTTTTAAACAAGCCATTAGCGCAAGCCCCGATTACGATGTCAAAATCCAGCAATTGGCAGAAGCGGGTAAATCCACTTTTGAAATTTACGATGAATTGACCATCAAGGATGTGCAGGACGCAGCAGATCTATTACAGGATGTTTATGAGAATACCAAAGGTCTCGATGGCTATGTCAGCCTGGAAATCAATCCCAAATTAGGCAATGAACTCGAATCACAGCTAAAAGAAGGCAGGCGTTTGTGGCAAAAGCTTAACCGCCCTAATGTGATGATTAAAGTGCCGGCCACCAAAAACGGTTTGGGTGTGGTGGAAAGCTTGATCGCTCAAGGCATTAATGTCAATGTCACCTTGATTTTTTCCGCGGAGCAGTACCAGCAGGTGGCCTGGGCTTATCTGAAAGGTTTAAATCATCTGGCCCAAAGCGGCGGAGATATAAGACAAGTTCATTCGGTGGCTTCCATTTTTGTCAGCCGTATTGATACTGTCATTGATAAAAAGTTAAATGAATTTGCGGCTAAAGCTGTAGATCCTAAAGATAGTGCAGCCTTCAAAGCAATAGGGGGTATGGCGGCTGTACAAAACTGTGTAATTATTTATCACAAATTCCAGAATAGTTTTGGCGGAAATGAATTTAAGGCTTTAAAGCTTAAGGGTGCTAATATTCAGCGTGTTCTATGGGCCTCGACCGGAACCAAGGATGTTCAATACAGCGATATCAAATATATCACTGAATTAATAGCCGCTGACACGGTCAATACAGTGCCTGATAAAACGCTGGAAGCTGTTTTAGATCATGGTGTTGCAAGAGCAGCCATGCCGGGTGATGTGGCGGGTGCCCAAAAGACAATTGAGCAATTGCGCCTGAAGGGTATTGATATCGGCATGGTGTGTAATCAATTGCTCGACGATGGATTGGCAGCGTTTGAAAAATCTTTTGAAGAATTAACGACGAGCATTGAAGAGAAATCTAAGCGTTTATGCGCAAAATGAAAAATTAGAAAATTTTAATGGAAATATTTTTAAATTTTGTTACAGTATATAAAGGATTAGAAAAAACTAATGATTTTGGATTTACATACAATCAACAACGGTAAGAATTAATTCTTATCACAATCAAGGAGGAGAAGTCATGAATAAGAAATTAGTAGTAGCGGTCGCTCTGGTTTTTGGTGCCGCAGGGTTAATGTTAGCCCAAGGAAAAGCTCAGAACGCCACTGTCAACGCCACCGTCAACGCCACAGATAACAGCGCCACGAACAGCGATAATGCAGCGGTGAATGCCGATAATGCAGCATTGAATGCAGATAATGCAGCGGTGAATGCCGATAATGCAGTGATAAATGCCGTTAATGCAACAGCTCCAGCAGTTAACGCGGCTAAATAATTCTCCTTGAGAGAGTGTTGAAGATAAAGTAGTGACAGGCACGACTTTTTTTGTGCCTGTCACTACTTTATTTCGATTTCGCTGGCGGCCTTTTAACGGATATACTACACTATAACTAATGAATTCTTGGAGAGGCATAACATCATTAACTTATAGTCAGATCAAGGATTTACAGAACCAACGCCTGCATTTTTTTATCAATACCCACGTTTATCCTTTTAGTCCCTATTATCGTAAGCTTTTCGATGAGAAGCACATTGACCCCAGGCATATTCGTACCAAAGAAGATTTAAAGCGCATTCCCACTATTTCTAAATCTGATTTGATTGACAAAGATAATCCGCAAAAATTCAAAGATTTCATCCTGCAGCCTGATAAAGAAAAGATCAGCCGGTATTGGCCCAAATCACGTCTGTTGACGCTCGCGGTAAAGTCCTTGGCTTCAGGCCATCGCATACAGGATGATTTAGCCAAAGAGTACCGTCCGGTGTTTATGACATTTACCACGGGAACGACTAATTCACCGGTGCCTTTTATGTATAGCCGCTATGACCTGGATAATTTAAATGTGTCCGGGGCCCGCATGGTTGGGCTTTTTGACATTAAGGGTGATGAGCGGATCATGAATCTTTTTCCCTTTGCCCCGCATTTGGCTTTTTGGCAGACTTTTTTCGGTGCTATTGAAGCGGATGTTTTTTCGCTGTCTACCGGCGGCGGTAAGGTCATGGGTACCGAGGGTAATTTAACGGCTTTGTTGAGGATCAAGCCTTCGGCCATGTTGGGTGTGCCAAGCTACATTTATCATCTGGTGCGTTACGCCCAGGAAAAAGGGCATGACCTTTCCTTTTTGAAGAAAATCGTGCTGGGGGCGGCCCGCGTCACGTCAGCATATAAACAAAAATTATCGGATATGTTAAGTGCCCAGGGTGCCCGGGATGTTTATATTTTCGGCACCTATGGATTTACCGAAGCGCGCACCGCCTGGGCTGAATGTCCGACAGAGAATTCCCTATCCAGCGGTTATCATCTTTATCCGGACAAGGAGATTTTTGAAATCATTGACCCGGCCACCGGCGAAGTTAAAGATGATGGCGAGGATGGCGAAATAGTTTATACGAGCCTGGATTCACGGGCCAGTGTGATGCTGCGTTATCGTACCGGGGACTTTGTCAAAGGCGGTATTACCCACGGGGTTTGCCCTTATTGCGGGCTGAGAGGCTTGCGTTTATCTTCAGACATTACGCGTTTGTCTGATCATAAAGATATACAACTCTCCAAGGTCAAAGGCACCTTGGTTAATTTAAGCCATTTTGCCGAGGTGCTGAGCGGTATCCCTCAAGTAAATGAATGGCAGTTGGAAATCCGCAAACATAAAAATGACCCTTATGAAGTTGATGAGATGGTGGTATATGTCACGCCTCAAGCAGGGGCCAATCAAAGCACGCTTTCTCAATTGATCAAAGATAAATTAACCGGAGCCATGGAAGTTTCGCCCAATGAGATCGAATTTATCCCTCTGGACGAAATGGTCAAGCGCTTGGAATTGGAAACGGCGAATAAGGAAAAACGGATATTAGACATTAGACCGAAAGTATAAGCGCCATGGATGGCTGACACCGATATATTTGTCCTGCTAAAATTTGACTCTCACGCTGGTATGGGGTTTCCCTGGATAGAGGTCATGCGAAAGCTTTAGTCGAAAATAACGTTGTCAAATTTCTATACGCAGGACAAATATATCGGTGTCAGCCTGTGCAAAGATTTATGAATATCTAAATAAAATAGAAAGGCTTTTCATCAGGTGACTAAGGGAGGGGTATGGTATGGAAAGAATAGCGATCGTTGACGGGATACGTACCCCGTTTTGTAAAATGGGCACGAATTTCAATAATTTAAGCGCCCAGGAATTGGGGCGGTACGCCTTGCGCGAATTGATTGAGCGGCAGGGACTTGATGTCAAGCTGATTGATGAAGTGATTTTCGGATGTGTCGGCCAACCGGCGGACGCGGCCAATATCGCCCGCGTCATTGCCTTGCTGGCCGGTGTTCCCAAAAGCACACCTGCTTTTACGGTGCATCGCAATTGTGCCTCCGGCATTGAAGCGGTGGTCCAGGCCGCCATCAAAATCAAGGCCGGGGAAGGCAGCTGCTATTTGACCGGCGGCACCGAGTCCATGAGCAATATCCCGTTTTTTTTCTCCAAAGAGTATCAGGAAATTTTAACTGACATTTCGCGCGCTAAAACCTTGGGGCCAAGATTGCAGGGCTTTGCCAAAATACGTCCACATCATTTTTTGGTGCCGCGCATCGGATTGCAGTTGGGCCTGACCGACCCTGTCTGCGGCCTGAACATGGGGCAGACAGCTGAGGTATTGGCCAAAGAATTCGGCATCACCCGCCAAGAGCAGGACGAATTTTCTTTAGCCAGCCATCAGAAGACAATAGCCGCGCGGGCGATTTTAAGGGAAGAAATTGTACCCGTGATCCCGGGGCCTAAATACAAGCAAGCGGTGGTGGATGACAACGGCCCGCGTGAAAATCAAACCATAGAAGCGTTGGCAAAATTAAAACCGTTTTTTGAAAAAGGCACGGGGACTGTGACCGCGGGTAATTCCAGCCAGATTACCGACGGTGCTTGTGCGATTTTGGTTGTCAGCGAATCACGCGCTAAAGAATTGGGCATGAAACCGTTGGGGTTCTTGCGCAGTTTTGCTTTTGCCGGGGTTGAGCCTAATCGCATGGGGCTCGGGCCCGCGCATGCCATCCCCCAGGCATTAAAGAAGGCCGGTATGAAACTTGTCGAGATGCAGGCCGTTGAAATCAACGAAGCTTTTGCCGCCCAGGTTTTGGCTTGCGAGCGCGCTTTATCTTCGGAGAAGTTCACACACGAATTCGGCTATGAAGGCTATACCGGTCTTATTGATCCGGCGAAGTTGAATGTCCACGGCGGAGCCATTGCCTTGGGCCATCCGGTGGGAGCCACGGGGGCAAGATTGATTTTGACCATGCTTAAAACTTTAAACCGCAGTAATCTCAATGTTGGGATCGTATCTCTGTGTGTCGGCGGCGGCCAAGGAGCAGCGGTAGTCTTGGAGAGATAAATTTTCCCTCCCCCTTGTGGGGAGGGTTAGGGAGGGGGGAGTGTGTCCGTCTTTTATAAACAAGAAGCCAATGTCGGCACCATCACCTTTGACCAGCCGGATTCCAAGGTCAATGTTTTAAATTCCGCGGCACTTTTGACGTTGGATAAAATCCTTGACGGACTTAAAGGAAAAAATCTCAAAGCGTTGATCATTCAAAGCGCCAAGAAAGATATTTTTATCGCCGGTGCTGATATCAAGGAAATTGAAAATATTACTGAGGAAGTTGATGGCAAGGCCAAAGCTCAGGCTGGGCAGCGGGTCATGGATAAGATAGAAGACCTACCTTTTCCGACAGTGGCTGTGATTGATGGGGTGGCTTTGGGAGGAGGATGTGAATTGGCCTTGGCTTGCCGTTATAGGATCATGACTTTTAATGACAAGATTCGTATTGGCTTTCCGGAAGTTAATTTGGGTATTGTTCCGGGTTTTGGCGGCACCTATCGCCTGCCGCGCCTGATCGGACTCCAGCAGGGATTGAAAATGATTGTTTCCGCGAGTTCCATCAATTCTTCAGCGGCATTCAAGTGCGGTTTAGCTGACAGGCTTTATCCTTCGGTGGGCTTGCCTGAGCGTGTGCGCGAATTCGTCGAGGAAATTGCCGCCGAACCCCAAAAACGTATCTTCAAGCCATTCACCCCCAAAGGATTTCAGGCATTTTTGGAAAAAAATCCGTTAGGTCAGATGGTGGTATTCAAAGAAACAATTAAGTCTATCCAAAAAGCTACCAAAGGTTTTTACCCATCCCCCTTTAAAGCGGTGGAGGTGATACGACGCGCCCGGTATTTGCCTCGTGAGCAGGCTTTGGATATAGAGTCCAGTGCTTTTGCGCAGCTGGCCATCACACCGATATCAAAAAATCTGGTGAAGGTGTTTTATTTATCGGAGAAATATAAAAAATTAACCATCTCCGGCGCTGAAAATGTCAAACCCATGCCCATTACCAAGGGCGCTGTGATAGGTGCAGGGATCATGGGCGGGGGCATTGCCCAGTTATTAAGCGATCGCGGAGTATGGGTACGGCTTAAAGACATCAATCAAGACGCGATCGCCAAGGGTCTCAAAGCCGCCTGGGACGTCTATGCCCAGGCGATGAAAAGAAAGAAAGCGCGGGCCCATGAAGTGGCGGGGAAAATGGCGATGATCTCAGGAACAGTTGATTACAGCGGTTTTGCTGACGCGGATATTGCCATTGAGGCGGTGGTTGAGAACATGGATATTAAGAAAAAAGTCTTTGCCGAAGTGAGCGAAGTGCTGTCTTTAAAGGCTATTTTAGCATCGAATACTTCGTCTTTATCAGTGACGGAAATGGCCCGTGCTTCCCAGGACCCTTCGAGGGTGATCGGCTTTCATTTTTTTAATCCGGTGCACCGCATGCCGTTGATTGAAATTATCACCACTGAATTTAGCTCCCGGCAGACCTTGGTTTCCACCCTGGAATTTGCCAAGAAATTAGGTAAGACACCCGTCATTGTTAAAGACGCGCCCGGCTTTTTAGTCAATCGTATTTTACTAGGGTATATCAATGAAGCGGGACGTATTTTAGGTGAAGGCGGATCTATCGCAGCCATTGACCGCTTCGCTACCAATTTCGGACTGCCCATGGGTCCTTTTACTTTATCCGACGAGGTTGGTTTGGATGTGGGGGTCAAGGTCATGCATGTTTTGGAGACTGGATTGGGTACCCGGTTTAAGCCGGCACCCATTTTTGATGAGGTGCTTCCCCTAAAACTGTTGGGTAAAAAATCAGGTAAAGGATTTTATATTCACGGCAAGCAACGTGTGGTCAATCCTCAAGTACAGGCCTTCGTCAAAGCCGGTGGTGCTATCCCAGAACAGGAAGCGATCGAGCGGATGATCTATGTCATGATCAATGAAGCGGCTGTGATTTTGCAGGAGAAGATTGTTGATGGCCCTGACACCGTGGATATCGGCATGATCATGGGGACGGGATTCCCGCCGTTTAGGGGCGGGCTTTTACGCTACGCGGATTCGCTTGGGATTGATCAGCTAGTGGATGGTTTGGAAAAATTAGAAGCGCGTTTTAAAGACGGCCGTTTTAAGCCATGCGCGTATATTCTGGATTTGAAGAGTCAGGGTAAGAAGTTTTATAACTAATTCCCTCCCCCTGGTGGGGAGGGTCAGGGAGGGGGGATGGAAGCTTCTCTTAAAAAAAAGATACTCATTGGTATCGTCGCAACAGCCGGACTGCTTCTTTTGGCTGCTTTAGGATGGCTTTTGTATTTCAACGCGCAGTTTGGCGTATATCAGGATGACCAGTATAAATTTTCCATCAAATATCCCAAAACTTGGAGAGTGATCATTCATCCACAGGCGAATGTGGCCGTGGTATTCCTGCGTCCCAAGGACACAGCCCTGGATACGGTACAAGAGAATTTTAACGTGACCATTCAGCCCCTGCCGAATGATGTTTTTACTTTAGCGGCATTCAGTGCCAGGATCAAAGCGCAGATGACCGGGGTGTTTGGAAAAAGTATTAATATTGTCGAGGACAAACCGCTTCAATGGGGTTGGCGTGAGGGTCATGAGATGGCGTTAGAAGCGCCCAAGCCCGACCATTTAAAAATGGTCAATGCGTGGGTACTGCGCAGTAATCAAGCCTTTATCCTGACCTTTCTGGGGGACATGAATAAATACGCGCAGGACGCTTTCTTAGTGAATGAAATGATCCGCTCCCTTCAACTGCAATAACTGGCCTAAGGGTGTGTCAAAATGCCCTATGGGGGCGACATCATATGATAATAATTTTAATGTTTGCATTATTCTTAAATATTCCTTCTGTTTATGCACAGACGGCAGAGGAATATTTGAGCAATGGGAATGACGACTTCAAGACAGGTGACTTTGATCAAGCTATTATTGACTTTACCAAGGCCATTGACATCAATCCCAACCTTGCAAAGGCCTATAACAACCGTGGGGTTGCTTATGCTCAAGAAGGCAGTTTTCCTCGGGCCATTGCTGACTTTACCATGGCCATTGCCAATAACCCTAGAGATGCGGAGGCCTATAACAACCGTGGTTCTGCTTATGCCAAGCAAGGCAATTTGTCTCAAGCTGTCTTTGATTATACCAGGGCCATCGAAATTGATGCTTTCTATGTAAAGGCCTATATCAACCGGGGACTTGCCTATTACAAGTTGAAAGAATATGACAAAGCCTGGTCAGACGTACATACAGTAGAGGTAATAGGAGGCACTGTTGATCCTGATTTCATTAAGGAACTTAAGAAGGCTTTAGGCAAAGATCAATAAATCTATAACCCCATGCGTTCGACAAGGAATTCTTTGAGGTTATTGCATTGCAAATAAGGGTTGGTTTGTTTTTGATGGCCTATGGTGTCCGTCGGGGTGGGACCGTAATGGTGGCCTGGGAAAACCACGGTTTCATCAGGCAGTTTCATGAGGATGTTGTATAAACTGTTATACATCGCCTTAGGGTCACTGCCTGGCAGATCACATCTTCCGCATCCATCGATAAAAAGCGTGTCCCCGCTAATGAGTTGTCCCTGCGCCAGGAAGCATTGACAGCCCGGTGTATGCCCCGGCGTATGCAGGATATCAAAATTAATTTTACCCACTGATAATTTATCTTGTTGGGTTACGTCAACCAGACTGGTAATGCATGGCCTCATAGGGGGATATTCATATTTAGAAATATGGACCGGCACCTGGTGCATGGATAAAAGTTTATCAAGGCCATTGACGTGATCAGGGTGAGCATGGGTCAAGAAAACTTTGGTGATTTTATAGCCTAAACGTTTGGCTTCGCGGCAAAGAAAATCCACGTCCCAGGCAGGGTCAACGATGGCCATTTCCTTAGTTTCAGGATCGCCCAAAAGATAGAGGAAGTTATTGAGCGGTCCTATTTCATATTGCTGGATGAGTAGTCTTGACATAAAAATCCTCGCTTCTATAATATCTGGTTATGAACTGTTCCATTAATATATTACACAAATAGTGGAGGTTAATCAAATGGCACTATTAGAATCCATAAAAATTCCTTTAGGCACACCCATGCCGGATTTTGAATTAAAAGACGCATTCGGCAAATCCTATAAAGCCGTCGGACTTTTTGGCGAGCGCGGTTTATTGGTGGTTTTCACCTGCAATCATTGCCCGTATGCCATGGCTGTCTGGCCCCGGGTCATACGCTTGGCCCAATATGGCAAGGGGATGAGGGTCAATTGCGTCGCCATTAACCCTAATATCAATCCTGATTTTCCCGATGATGCTCCTGATAAAATGGCCCTTAAGATCAAGGAATTAGGCATTGATTTTCCGTATTTAGTCGATGAAACCCAGCAAGTGGCAGATGCTTTCCGGGCCCAATGTACGCCGGATATTTATTTATTTGATAAAAATAAGGCCCTTGTTTATCACGGCCGCGTTGATGATAATTGGAAAGACGAGAGCGCTGTCAAGCGCGAAGAATTAAAAGAAGCCATGAATAATATGGCGGCCGGCCGGCCGGTTGAACCCAAACAAATCCCTTCAATGGGTTGTTCTATTAAGTGGAGAATTTAAGTTGTTTCCCCCTCTTTTTTACAAAGAGGGGATAGGGGAGTTAATGTATAAAAAAATACTCGTTCCTTTGGACAATTCACCGACGGATGAGACCATTTTGATCCATGTCCGCAAGCTGTCCCAATTGACCCATGCTCAATTAATCCTCGTGCATGTGGCGGATGGATTCGCCGCGCGCCTGCAGGACCAGTTAAATTTGGCAGATTCCGAAGAAATTAAAGACGATCAGGCGTATTTGGACCGGGTCTGTGCCGGTTTAAAAAAAGAGGGATTTAGGGCCAAGGCGATTTTGGTACAGGGTAAAGAGCCGGCGGACGGTATTTTATCCATCGCTCAAGATGAAGGATGTGATCTTATTGCCATGGCCACACATGGGCATCAGTTTATAAAAGATGTGATTTTAGGTTCTGTGGCTGATAAATTGCGCCATCACACCGACATACCTATCCTCATGATCCGTTCTTCTTTAAAATAATCATATGGAATTTATCAATCGTATAACGGAAGCGGGTGTATCTACTCAAATTGTCTCTGAGCTTTTGACAGGGGTGGAGGGTGATTTTGATCTGGGAATTTTGTATATTTGTTCCTGGCCACCCTATGATCCTTTGTCAATTTTTCAAGCCCTGAAGGTGAAGGGCAATATACGTCATTTGATTTGTTGCACGTGCGCCGGGATTATCGGGGGGACTCGGGAAATTGAAGGCCGCCCGTCGGCATCCTTGATGCTGATGCGCTTGCCGCAGGTGAAAATCATTCCCTTTGCTTTAAGCCAGCCTGTGCTGGAGACACTCAAGCTGAAGGAAGATTGGTATAATTTCCTTGAGGTATATCCCAATGAAAAACCTTCCTTTCTGGTTTTTGCTGATCCCTTTGCCTTTGACGGCAACGGCTTTCTGGCAGGGTTAAATCAAGCGTATCCAGGAATGCCCATTGTGGGGGGGCTGGCCTCTGCTGCATCCGAACCCGGACAAAATATATTAATTCTGGATGGAGAAGTCATGCGGGAAGGACTCGTTGGTGTTTGTTTTACCGGTAATTTGAGGGTTGAAACCGTGGTCTCACAAGGATGCCGTCCGATCGGAGAAACGTTTATTGTCACTAAAGCCCAGCGCAATATTATTTATGAATTAGCCGGCCGTCCTTTTTATAAAGTTTTAGAAGAAGTATTAAGCAAAGGCACGGACTACGACCGTCATTTGGCCCACGAAGCTATTTTTGTCGGTATTGCCATGGATGAATACAAGGATAAATTTAAACGGGGTGATTTTTTAATCCGTGGCGTGATGGGGGTTGAGCCTCAAAGCGGCGCGGGGGTAGTAGGCGATCATATGCGGGTAGGCCAGACCGTGCAGTTTCATTTGCGCGATGCCAAGACCGCTAATGAGGATTTGCACGAGTTGTTAAAACAATATAAAACTAAAAAGCAAGCAACCGCCGCTCTTGGAGCTTTTGTGTTTTCCTGCAACGGGCGCGGGATTAATTTATTTAAAGAACGCGACCATGATATCAGGATCATCCAGCATCATTTAGGCCCTGTGCCGGCAGCAGGGTTTTTTTGCGCAGGGGAATTCGGTCCGGTAGGAGGGATCAATTTCCTACACGGATTTACCAATAGCATGGCCTTATTTTATCCGGCATAATACTTGGTCGTCATACCCGACACTCACAGTTGTTCGTCACCCCCGAATGTATTAATCGGGGGTCCACATTCAGAATTAATTCTGTTAGGGATTCCCGATAAAATCACCCCGCCTTGGCGGGGGACATTCGGGAATGACATTAGATTTTATGACTTCTTCCGATATTTATTTAGAACGCATGTTATCTTTTGCCCGCGAGGCTGGCGGTATTGCTTTGGATTTAATTGAGCATAGTGATCCAGGCCTTAAAAAGGACAATTCCATCATAACGCTGGCGGACAAGGCGATTTCAAAGTTAGCCCGCGCCAAACTCAGTGATTTTTTGCAAAACCCGGAGCATATTCTTATCGATGAAGAAGATCCCGGGATCATTGAGTATTTGGACCAAAAGCGCCTTGACCAATCTTCGTTTATCTGGGCATTGGATCCCATCGACGGAACGCTCCTGTACGCCAATCGCATACCTCTGTTTGGCATTTCCATTGGATTAATCAAGGATTTAAAGCCTTGGCTGGGAGTTGTGTATTTTCCCATGCTCAAGGAACTTTTTTATTGCGACGGCACGCAAGCTATTTTTGTGCAGGATGCTTTTGGCCCCCAAGCGGCTAAAACCCGGATTGTTCCCTTGGATGAAGAATTATCCGCCCGTTCTTTGTTCTTTTGTAATGATACTTTTTTTGATAAATTTTTCTGGATGCCCAAGGATTTTCACATCATGATCCACGCCTGTGCCGTGATCGATCTTTGCTGGCCCGCCATTGGCCGGGGGGCAGGCTGCTTTTTAAAATGCCATCTATGGGATTTTGCCGGAAGCTGGCCAATTATCCGCCAGGCAGGGATCGATTTACGCCGGATTTCCGACGGTAAGGTTTTAGACAGGGTAGAAGCTGATCTATTTGCCCGCGAGCCCCTTAGCTGGCATATGAAAGAATATTATCTGATATCCAGCGAGCGCAATTTTCAGCAAATTTTGTCAAAAATAGGCAAGCGTGCCCCTTGCTAAAACTTCATTTAGATGGTATAAATGAATTAGGACCGACAGAAATCATCCATTGCTACAGAGGCCCGCTGGTATCTTCTGGGGCACACTAGACAAAAATAAAATAGATGATGCTGTCGGTTTTGTTATAATACCCAACATGCCTGAGCGTTTTATCCGTATTTATAAGAAATTCTACCTCGACGAAATCAAAACCCATCTGATGACCTACGGGGCTTTATCCGGCAGTTGTGCCAATTGTAAAAGGATGGATTTGAAATTAGACGCTCCCCGATGTCCGGAGTGTAACACCGAGTTTAAATACATCGCCTTTCAAAATATCAGGGACCATATGCCCAAGATGCTTAAAGTCAGCCATGAACGGCCTCAAATTATTTTTGTGGATTATGATGATTTTAAGCGTCTTGAAGGCGAAGAAAAAGCCAAAGGGATTTTAGGGTGATTAATAAAGATCGTTTGACAACCATTATCACTAAATTATTGCGAATTAATTCCGTCAATCCACCGGGCAACGAGGTAGCGGTGGCTGATTTTGTCGCCCGCGATTTAAAGTCCATTGGTCTGGATATTAAAATATATATCTATGCTTCTAATCGTCCGAATGTGGTGGCGACCTTGAAGGGCACATGGCCCCGCGCCAAGGTTGCGCGTGAAGCGCTGTTAATTACACCGCATTATGATACCGTGCCTTTTGGGAAGGGGTGGAAATTCGATCCTCTGGGAGCCGCTATTCATAAGGGCCGTATTTACGGCAGGGGAGCCAGCGATGATAAAGGCAATTGCGCGGTGGGTATGGAGGTTTTACATAGTTTAGTCGAAGATGGCGTGCGCCTGCAAAGAGACATTGTGTATGTGGCCACGGCAGACGAGGAAACTGGCAGCAAGCTGGGAGTGATTCCTTTATTGAAAAAAGGTATTTTGCGCCCCAAGGCCGCCTTGATCATTGATTCCGAAGAATTTGATGCTATCATCGCGCAAAAAGGGCTTTTTCATTGCCGGGTACAGATCTTTGGAAAAAAAGCGCATGGGGCGTATAATTGGCTGGGGGTCAATGCCATTGAAATCGCCGCGCGGGTGATCAACCGTTTAAAGAAGCATCAGTTTAAATATAAAAAACATCCTTTGCTTGTTCCCCCGACGAAGAATATCGGGACTATCCGCGGCGGAGATAAAGTTAATATGGTGGCGGACTTCTGTGAATTCGCCTTGGATATCCGTTTTATGCCAGGCATGAAGGCTGAGGGAATTTTAAAAGAAGTCAAAAGTATTATCGCCCGGGAAACCAAGGATTTTAAAGTGATCATTGATGACGTACAGAAACCCTATCGTGTTGACCCGCGGCATCCTTTTGTCAAAACCTATTGTGAAACCTGCCGGAAGATGGGATTTAAAGCGAATTTAAAAGGCAGCCAGGGAGCCACCGTGATCACCTTTTTCCAGGATTACGGCATCCCTGCTTTTTCCACCGGCTGGGGCAGTCATGGGGTTATTCACGCTAATGACGAATACGCGGAAATTAAAACACTGCATAATGGGGCCAGGGTTTTAGAAGCGTTCATAAAGGAGTATGATTGCACAGCATGAAGGAAAATAAAATCAAAAACATGTCTTTGTATTCCTTTATAATGGTAGGTCTACTTTTTTTGCAAACCTCAGCGCGGGCTGAAACTATTTACTATTCGATCCGCCAAATGGGATTTGATGGTCAAGCAAGTCTGACCATGGTCGGCCCCAAGGATTATAAAGATCAGAAAACAGTTTTGATTGTGTTTAGGGCCCATGGCGTGAATTTTTCGGATGAAGAAGATATTTATGTAGACCCCTCGACGTACAAACCGTTATTTGTCGAGCGTGATTTTAGTTTAAACGTGTTCGGTCATGGGAAAACCTTGGAAGAATATATACCCTCTAAGGGAGAAATCATCATTACCAAGACAGATGGTGGTCATGTCACCCGGCAGATTATAAACAAAGCAGGGGCCGTGGATAATATTTATGGGTTTATTTACCGGTACCGTAAAGAAGGGTCATTTAAAATTGGAGATGTTCTCAATATGACCCTGCCGACCAAGGATTTAAAGATCCGGTTGGTTAAACGCGTTATGTTTAGAATAGGCAGGAAATCTTACAATAGTTATTATATGCAGAGCCAACCAGGGAGATATAAGATCTGGTTTGACGCCTCTGAACATAAATGGCCGCTGCGTATCATCGGTAGTATTGGATTTATCAATTCAGTGATGACCATGACAGGATATGAGGAATAATATGTCAGCAAACAAAGCCCGCCCCGCCAAAGGCGGGGAATCACTTCCAAATAAAAGAGGTTATTATGGTCCTTTCGGCGGGCGTTTTGCTCCCGAAACCCTGATGGCGGTTTTAGCCCAATTAGAGAAACAGTACCGTGCTATTAAAAAAGATAAATTTTTCCAGAAGGAATTTGAGTTTTATCTTAAGGAATATGCCGGAAGACCTACGAATTTATATTTGGCCAAACGTTTAAGCGCGCATTTAAAGACACTTAAAGTGTATTTAAAACGTGAAGACCTGCTGCATACCGGCGCGCATAAAATCAATAATACCCTGGGACAGATTCTGGTTGCCCGGCGTATGGGCAAGACCCGTATCATCGCCGAGACCGGTGCCGGCCAGCATGGTGTCGCCACGGCCACTGCCGCCGCATTATTCGGCTTGAAGTGTGTCGTCTATATGGGTTCTGAGGATATGAAGCGTCAGTCGCTTAATGTGATTCGCATGAAATTGATGGGCGCGCGGGTCATTGCGGTCGACAGCGGTTCTAAGACGCTCAAAGATGCCATGAACGAAGCGGTGCGTGACTGGGTGACTAATGTGGCGGATACTTTTTATATTATCGGTTCTGTGGCAGGATTTCATCCGTATCCGGCCATGGTGCGTGATTTTCAGTCGGTGATAGGCCGTGAAGCCCGCCGTCAATTCTTAGCCAAAGAAAAAAAATTGCCTGACTATCTTTTAGCTTGTGTGGGCGGGGGCAGCAATGCCATGGGTTTGTTTCATGCGTTTTACGCTGATCGATCGGTCAAGATGATAGGCGTGGAAGCTGCCGGCCATGGGGTGCGTACCCATCGGCATTCCGCGACCTTGACCAAAGGCGTGGTTGGCGTTCTGCATGGCAGCAAAAGCATGCTGCTGCAAGACAGCGACGGTCAAGTGCAGGTGGCACACTCCATTGCCGCGGGTTTGGATTATCCGGGGGTTGGTCCTGAGCACGCCTATTATAAAGAGAGTAAACGCGCCCAATACGTCACCATCACAGACAAGGAAGCGATAGAGGGGCTTAAGCTTTTATCCCGCCTGGAAGGAATTATCCCGGCGCTGGAGACGTCCCATGCCATCGCGTATTTGCCAAAATTAGCCCGCCGCGTCAAAAAATCGTCAACGGTGATTGTCTGCCTTTCCGGCCGCGGGGACAAGGACATGAATCAAATTGTGCAATTTATATGAACCGAATTCAACAAAAATTTCTAGATCTCAAAAGTCAAAAAAAGAAAGCCTTTATTGCTTTCATCACTGCCGGTGATCCTGATTTGAAAACGACTGAAGATTTGGCCAAGGCTTTTGGAGGTGCAGGTGTTGATATCATTGAATTGGGCATCCCTTTTTCCGATCCTTTGGCTGATGGTCCCACCATACAAGCATCTTACTTTCGTGCTTTAAACAAAGGTACGACCGTCAAAAAAATTTTAGAGACAGTCAAGCGCATTCGCCTTAAAACATCCATACCCATTGCTTTTATGACTTCCTATAATCCAATATTACGTTTTGGGGAAGAAAAATTTGTCAAAGCCTGCGCTGATGCAGGGGTGGATGGATTGATTGTCCCTGATTTACCGCCGGAAGAAGCCAAAAATTTGCGCCGCGTGGCACAGCATTATGGTATTGCGACAATTTTCTTTGTAGCACCCACCAGTACAGATGAGCGTATACGGGCCAATACCAAGGCCTCCAGCGGTTTTGTCTATTATGTGTCTTTGACAGGTATCACAGGCACTCAAAAAGCAGTCGCGCGATCGGTGGTTAAACAAATCAATCACATCAAGCGTTTTACTCAAAAACCGGTTTGCGCGGGCTTTGGAATTTCAACCCCGCAACAAGTCAAAGATATCGGCCGCGCGGCCGACGGAATTATTATCGGCTCTGCCATTGTAAAAGCCATTGAACAAAATAAAGGAAGTCGTGATCTTGTATCTAAAGTCAGTCGCTACGTGGGTTCACTTGTTAAAAGTTTAAAATAGCTTATCATCGGGTGGCCGAGGGAGGGGCCCCCCAGCGAGCGCAGGCTTTTGCGAGCACGCTGGGGAAACCCGAGGACAGGACCCGATGATCATCAGGATATATAATGCGTCGCATCACTCAATTATCGAACAAGATACGAATCGTCACCCAAGAATTCAAAGACCGCGACAGCGCCTCTATTGGTGTTTGGGTGGCAGCCGGCGGCCGTTATGAAGGCAAAGATAATAAAGGTGTCGCCCATTTTTTAGAACACATGGCCTTTAAGGGCAGTGCTAAATACTCCTGTGATGAAATTAAACAACTCATCGAGGGAGTAGGCGGCAATCTCAACGCGTTTACCGCTGAAGAAGAAACTTGCTATTATGCCAAGGTACCCGCCAATCATCTCAAGGAGACCTTTGATGTTCTGGCAGACATCAGCTTTTTTCCCAAGATCACCCCGAAAGATCTGGAAAAAGAACGCGCGGTCATATTAGAAGAGATCAAAATGTATCATGACCTGCCGCAATATCATGTGGGAGAACTTCTCGAGGCACTTTTGTGGCCCGATCATCCTTTGGGCCAAAGCCTTGCCGGCACTTCAAAATCGGTGGGTGGGATGTCCGTTGCTCATTTGCGGGATTTTAAAAAATCTCATTATGTGCCGGCCAATACGGTGATTTCTGCCTGCGGCTCGATAAAGCATGAAGAGTTGGTTGGATTGGTTGGCGCGAAGTTGGGAAAATTGATAGGCCCTCTGGCACCTTCCTACATCCCTGCTCGTCGCATTCAAGACAAGCCTGCTGCGCATTTACATCATAAACAGACCGAGCAAATGCATTTGGCTCTGGGATTTCTGGCTTATGAGATTAATCATAAAGATTATTATGTTTTGGCATTGTTGAGTATTATCTTGGGAGGGAATATGTCCAGCCGTTTATTTAATGAGGTGCGTGAAAAGCGCGGGCTGGCCTATTCAATTTCCAGTGGTATTAAAAGTTTGAATGACACCGGGGTTTTTATGGTCCGCGCCGGGGTAGACAATACCAAGATCATCGGTGCCCTGGATTTAATCCTTAAAGTTTTGGCCAAGCTTACAGATGGCGGCGTCAAAAAAGATGAATTTAAGCGCGCCCAGGAATATTATATGGGGCAATTTTTATTAGGTTTGGAAGATACCATGGACCAAATGCTCTGGATGGGTGGAGGGGTTATCAGCAATGATCAGGTCAAGAGCATGGGGGATGTCATCAAAAAGATCAAGGCGGTGACTAAGAATGATATTAAACGCGTGGCATTGGAAATTTTCAATCCCCAAAGGCTTAATGTCGCCATCATCGGCCCCATGAGTGAAGACCAGCAGAAACAAATACGATTTTTAGCAGCAGTTGATTAAAAAGGGTAATTATGCTATATTCAAATTGTATGGAACAGAAAACTCAACAACCTATTGTGACTTTAACTGACGCGGCCGTGGCCAAGGTCCAGTCGATGATGCTCAAAGAGGGCAAGCAGGGCTATGCCTTGCGTTTCGGCGTTGTCACCGGCGGGTGCGCGGGGCTTTCCTATGAAATGAAATTCCAGAAAACCCCTTATGAGAATGATATTGCTTTCCAGCAAAAAGGGGTGGATATCATTGTCAATCAGGAAAGCGTTGAATTCGTCAAGGGTATTGAAATCGATTACGTGGATACCTTGAAGGAATCCGGTTTTAAATACAAAAACCCCAAAGCCAAATCCAGCTGCGGATGCGGTACTTCTTTTAGTTGAAGGATCTCTTCTCCATGACTCCCCAGACCGTAAATGCTTTAAAGCCCGAACAGCTTGCCTTAGCCAACCGCTTGTCCTACGGGCCTTTACCCGGGTCGAAAAAAATATATATTCCAGGGATTACCTTTTCGGACATCCGTGTACCATTTCGTGAGATCGAACTTTCTAACAATCCCCCAGTCAGGCTTTATGATACCTCGGGGCCGTACACTGATCCGTCGGTGCATGTTGATATCACCCAAGGTTTGCCGCAGCTTCGTTTAAAATGGATTTTAGAACGAGGGGACGTTGAATATTTGAGCGGCCCCAGCTCCCTTTACCGCAAACAACGGGACAATGATCTGGATTTAGTGCCTATCCGTTTTCCCGGTGTACGCAAACCACTGCGCTCTAAAGCTGGTAGCAATGTGACGCAGATGCATTATGCCCGTCGTGGTATTATCACACCGGAGATGGAATTTATCGCTATCCGTGAGAACTGCGAAGCCAAATTTGTGCGCGATGAGGTGGCTCGTGGCCGCGCGATTATCCCATCGAATATTAATCATCCTGAAATCGAGCCTATGATCATCGGCCGCAATTTTCTGGTTAAGATCAATGCCAATATCGGCAATTCCGCGCTCACCTCCTCGATCGCCGAAGAAGTGGAAAAAATGGCCTGGTCCATACGCTGGGGCGGGGACACGGTGATGGACCTCTCGACGGGTAAAAACATCCACGAGACCCGCGAATGGATTTTACGCAACTCGCCCGTGCCCATTGGTACCGTGCCTATTTATCAGGCTTTAGAAAAGGTGCACGGCCGTGCAGAGGATTTGACCTGGGAAATTTACCGCGATACGCTTGTAGAACAAGCTGAGCAGGGGGTGGATTATTTTACGATCCATGCCGGTGTCTTGCTAAGGTATATTCCGCTAACTGCCAAACGCATGACCGGTATTGTTTCCCGGGGGGGGTCTATTTTGGCCAAATGGTGCTTATCGCATCATAAAGAAAATTTTCTCTACACGCATTTTGAAGACATTTGTGCAATCATGAAAGCCTATGACGTCAGTTTCTCTTTGGGCGATGGCCTTCGCCCCGGCAGTATTGCCGATGCCAATGACGCGGCCCAATTCGGTGAACTGGAAACCTTAGGGGAGCTGACTAAAATCGCCTGGAAGCATGATGTGCAGGTGATGATCGAGGGGCCGGGACATGTGCCCATGCATTTGATTAAAGAAAATATGGATAAGCAGTTAAGTATTTGCCATGAAGCGCCATTTTATACCTTGGGGCCTTTGACCACCGACGTGGCACCGGGCTATGATCATATCACCTCAGCCATAGGTGCTGCCATGATCGGCTGGTTTGGCACCGCGATGCTCTGCTATGTGACGCCCAAGGAACATTTGGGGCTGCCGAATAAAAAAGATGTCAAGGACGGGATCATTGCTTATAAGATCGCGGCCCATGCCGCGGACCTGAGTAAAGGACATCCAGGTGTCAAAGCTTGGGATGACGCGTTGTCCAAGGCCCGTTTTGAATTCCGCTGGAAAGATCAATTCCATCTTAGTCTCGATCCTGAAACTGCAAAAGAGTTTCACGACGAGACCCTGCCCGCCGAAGGGGCCAAGCTCGCTCATTTTTGTTCGATGTGCGGCCCGAATTTCTGCTCCATGAAAATCACCCAGGATGTGCGCGAATTTGTCGAAAAAGGCATGCTTGAAAAATCCCAGGAGTTCAGGGACAAGGGTGGAGAAATTTATACTAGGACAGGCGTTGCGAAGACCGGTGCAAATTCTTCCACTAAAGCCCGCAGCCGTTGATGACAATCTTCCAGATCATTCAGCGCCTTAGTCCGGTACTCCAGGGATTCTTCCATTATTTGGGGGAAAAGTTTGCGATAATATTCAATCCCCTCCAAGAGATTATTTTTAAATTCCGTAAAATATTTAATCTTTTGTTCGTTCATGATTCCAAGCGACTTGGTGATATCTTTTTTAAGATAATCCACGTACATGCCCAGTTCTTTGATGAACATATTCGGGCGGGGCGTGTCATTAAGCAGGCTGATACGTCCATAAATATGGTCGGCCATTTCTTTTAAAGTGACAATTTTAGAAAAGTAAGCAAGATTGGGACCCGGACAAACCGCGGTAAATCCAGGAACATTCGTCGCAATAGAGTTTTTAATCACCGCCGGCTGGCTCAAATCATGGCAGATACAGGCTTTGATGACAATGGCATCGAAGCGCTTTTTGTATTCGCTTTCATCAAGATTCAGGGTGTTGAGCTGATCGATTTTTAGCTTTTGATATTGGCGGCTGGCCGTGCAAATCGGCTGCGCGGTAAATTCGGTATTAGACACCAAGTGACTCTTGGGGCAAGCAGAGCCGGGACGGCCGCGCATGACTTTCTGATTTTTTTCAATATCGCTTAACGAATCCCGCAAACTGTTAAAGGGAATACCCAGCGGGGAGACATCACTTAAATACAAATCTTTTTCACCTGCTTTGGATAATTTTATTAAAGTCTCAGGATCAACATTGGTGACCTCGGGGCAGAGTAAAAATGGTGTGGCCCAGCCAGTGCCGTTAAGGCTGTAATGCTCGCGCAGGAAACGGTCTTCGCGGTAGGTGCCGATGCCGCCCTGGGCCGTAATTTTAACCTCATGGGGTCTGGCAAAAAGGACATTGTTTTTGATTTTTAAAGCTTCATTATAGATCTTATGCAATTCTGCGATCAATTCCTGACGTTTGACGCGGAATTCTTCCAGGATAGGGCCCATCAAGAATCCGTCGGAGGCAAAGGCATGGCCGCCGCAGTTAAGGCCTGACTCCACACGATATTCGGAAATCCACAAACCCTTTTTGGCAAAGAATTTTCCCTGCACGATGGAAGAGCGGAAATCAGTGACTTTTAAAATGATCCGTTTTTTGATATTGCCCGTAGCATCGGCATAAAAATCTTTAAATTGTTCGGTATAGCTGTACAAGCGGCGATTAATACCGGCGGAGAATACAATGGCTGACTGCAAACCGCTTTGGGCATAGCCGCGTAGGGCCGAAAGAGCGTCGGAAAATTCCGCGGGTAAGAGCGCGCCCTGGGCGTCATAATTATTGCGGTCAAGTTTGGTCATGATATTGACGTTGATGTCCCCGGGCTTGATGGACTCACGTAAATTTTTTTGCAGGTCTGCTTTAAATTTAGGATCAGAGCAGGAAAGCATATGCCGCCAGGCGGCTTTGAGCACAGAGTCTTCGGGCAGCATTTCAAAATATTTGGTGATTTCAGTGCCGGGCTCAAAAGCAGAGGCCTTTAGTTGGGCGAATTGGCGCTGGACAATGCGATTGACCAGATCCAGATACGCGGTAATGCGTCGCGCGCGGAAATCTTTGTCATATTTAGCGATGGGGGTATAAGATTCACCCTCTTTTTCGCAGTAAAATTTGCGCATTTGCTCAATGAGGGTGTCATCCACCAGGGAAATCACCGAGTGAATGCCATAGCGCGACACCTTAATAGGGGTGTCTATGGAAAAAGCGGTGCCCATGACTGGTACATGAAAGGTGTGAATAGGCTTTGTCATATAGGTTAAGTATACGCTTTTTAGCCAAAAAAGCAAATTTTATCTACAATTTCCATTTGCCCTTGTTTTTTGGGCATTTATAGTGCACACTTAATACAAATATGAAAAATACCCCCTGTATTTTAGTCTTAATTGCCTTTTTAGCCAATACTTTCAGCCCTATTGGCCCTGTTCCTTTGGCCCAAGCCCAGCTTGCCTCGCCAGCAGGCGGGGAATTTCGTTTGCCTGCCCCAGGCGTGAGGGTTGGTTTAAGCCCTGAGTTTAATCCTCCGATATTAAGGGGCATCAAAGTCCATCCTGATAATCCTTTTCGTTTTGATTTTATTTTAGACCAAGGCGACTCCAACCCTGTCATCCAGAATCAAGAACAACTTAAATCCGAAGCCACCAAACTAATCAAATATTTCCTTGCCAGTTTGACCATTCCGGAGAAAGATTTGTGGGTAAATTTATCTCCCTATGAAAAAGATCGTATAGTGCCTGGATCATTTGGACAGACTGAAATGGGTCGAGACTTGCTTGCGGAAGACTACATGCTCAAGCAAATAACAGCGAGTTTAATTTACCCGGAAGATGAAATTGGGAAAAAGTTTTGGAAGAGAATTTACGAAGAAGCAGCCAAAAAGTTTGGGACAACGAATATACCAGTGAATACGTTTAACAAGGTGTGGATCATCCCCGAAAAAGCCGTGGTCTACGAGAATGCCAAGGCGGGTACAGCGTACGTTGTCGAAAGCAAATTAAAAGTCATGCTTGAGCAGGATTATCTGTCCTTACAGAAACATTCAAAGTATACGAAGTCGAAGCAATTGGGCCTTTTAGGGGCTAATATCGTCCGCGAGATAGTCATTCCCGAACTCACCAAAGAAGTCAACGAAGACAAAAATTTCGCCCAATTGCGTCAAGTTTATAATAGCCTCATTCTGGCCACATGGTACAAAAAGAAAATCAAAGACAGCATCTTGGAACAAGTTTATGCAGATAAAAATAAGGTCAATGGCATCGGATACAATACTTCTGACAACAAGAAGAATGACGTAGAGAGCATTTACCAACGCTACCTCCAAGCCTTCAAAAAAGGTGTTTTCAATTACATCAAAGAAGAACCCGACCCCATGACGCAAGGAACTATCCCAAGAAAGTATTTTTCGGGTGGAGAGAATTTTTCGTCTACTTCATTGATTTTGGATGAAGCAATGGCAACAATTCATGATGTTGATTTTGCCCAAACCAATCAAAAACATTTACAAGTTGTAAGCGTTGATTTTGCAATGGCGTCTTCTCCGGTCAGGCTTCCTACGCTATCAGGGCTAGGATTTGTGATAGGTCCCCCCGCAACAGTCTTTAAAAGAAAAAATGATATGGAATATCTTATTAAAGGATCATTGCCTGATGTTACCCATCTTGTCATTAAGAGAGCTGGTTCAAAAGTCATTGTTCCTGAAGAATTTTTGCCGATCGAGGATATCATTCAAACAGTTATTGATCGTGCCAGAGCCAATGATCCTTTTTTTGAGGACAGGTATATTTATTTGACAGTTCATGAGAAGGATTATGATGCTATAAATATCGATCCAAATGAACGCGATTATACTGTTGCGATGACCGAGCAAGCTAAAGAGGAGCCGGTCAAGCAGATAACGTTACGCTTTACAATAGATTTGAGTGATAAGTACATAGGCAGGCCGGGTACTACCCCAAGTCCTTTTGATTTAAAATTATATCCATTACCTAAACACCCCAAACACCCCCCAAAGGAGATAACAAATGTGAACAGCGCCCAATTGGCCAAAGGTGATGCGGCGATGAATATATATGTTCCCAGGAAGTTCACTTCTGCCGAAGCAGTAATATATTTTGAAGGAATTATGTTGCAGCCCAAAATGGCTGGAAAAAGAACTCCAGGTTTAGTGAGGATGAATGTCAATCGAGGGGATTTGTTAATGACAATTGTATTAAATGACAAAGTTTCTCACAGTCAGTTAGTAAAAGTGGCTCATACAAATAGCGGATATTCTGATCAGGGAGAATGGATAAACTTAGCTTTAGGATGGAATAAGGAGGGTAAATTAGATTTTATATCTTTATTGCCTCCAACAATGAAATACCCAAATGTTGAATATTCACCACCGATGCTTCAATTTTTAGGGCTATCAAGAGAGGCTGTTCCTTTTGATTTTAATAATATACAATACCAGAAAGATATTCGAAAAGAATTGATAATTATACACAGGTTGATTCAAGAGGCGGCCATTCAAAAAGAGATTGATCCAAATAAAGTAGAAGCGCTCGCTACTGAGATCATGAAAGATATTAAAAGTCCTGTGACGTCTCTTAATAAAATTACTGAGTTAAACGTCGGGGATCGGGCGATGAATATTCAGAAGAACGGTGGTATTGACCTAACCCCTGCCTATATGAATTTACAGACTAAAATGGATTCCCGCTGGAGTTTACCCCCGAATGTTTTTGTCGATGGCGGGGATCTCGCATTATATCTAGCGGCCGATAAATTTGGGGTAGCGTTGCCTAAAGCAGAAGTAAAATATGGGACAAAAGAAAAACTAAAGGATAAGGCGATGGCCAATAAACCATCCAATAACCAGAGGATCAATATGGACGGCAGACGGGTATTTCTCAGATGGAGGAAGCTCATTGATTCAGAATTTGGTTCGGGAGGAGAAAAGAATCATGACTCCTATTATCAGACGCTCTACAATAGTTTCCATGTTGAACTAGAAGCAGATATTCGAAAGAAATTTGGACTGTTTAAGTTTATAAATCCGTTTGTATATATGTCCGTTTTATGGAGAGTTCATACAACGGTTGGTTGGAGGTATTCCGGATGGGACATTTTGCAAGCTAGTCTTGATCATCATTTTGATGAGAATCCATTATTAGATTTTTTGGATGAATCGATGAAGGGTATTATTGGTAAGTCGTATTCGACGGTTGATAGATACCCCGAACAATACTGGCGTATTCAAGAGGAATCAGATAAGAAGTTTAAATTTTTTGCAGAAAATTATAAAAATACAGGGAAGGTCCAAGTATTTCATTTAGGAATAATTGGCGCTGGATTTGGCTTTGAACCAATAGAAATGGTATTGAAATTACAGGAACGGCTACAACAAGTTATCAAGCAAACGAATGTCCCTGAAGGTGCGGTTGATTTTAAGATTATTGTGATGGATAAGCAAAGTCGGGTTTATGAAAAAATTGAGAATAATGAAATTTTATATCCTGAGGATCTATTTTCATCGGCATTGTGGGGACATTATAAAGAATTTTTTGAGAGTACGCCTATGGGGAAAAAAAGAGGGGAATTTTTGAATCGACATCTTGAATTTACAACGATGGATCTAACCAAACCTAAAACTTGGTATAATGGCGATTCATTTGATGGATTGCTCATCCATAATGTTTTTATGTATATAAATCCTAAATTTAACTGGAAGGACGATTTTGAGGATGATAAAGAAGATCAAATTAAAAGAACTCAAAAGTGGAATCCAGGGTATGTAGCCCGTACACAGAAGCTTATGTCCTATCTAGATTCTAAGATTTCTAAAGGAGGATTTTTTTCTATTATTTTTGAGTATGAGATTAATCCCGTTCTTGAGGATGAAATGGTGAAGGTTTTTAATTCTGGAAAAGAATATTCAGAAGAAGTTCCGACAGAATTTGGCGGGTATTATCGAATTTTTCATAAAGTCAAAGATTCTAATGAAGCGATGAGTGCAACGATGTCTATAAAGAATATAGGTGGTATCGACTTGACCCCTGCCAATATGAATTTACAAACTCAAAATAGCAATGGTGAAATCAAATTTCATCTCAATCCCGCTATGCTTCAGCAACTCCAAAACGCCCCGGGTTTTGTACCTGTCATCATTAGTGTTCAGCCATTAAATGATTTGAAATCATTTTTGGGTGTTGATGTTTTGGATTCCCGATAAAAACATTCGGGAATGACAGAGACTTTTATTGTCAACCAAAGACAATAGAACTGTTGACAATCACCCATTTTTCTGTGATATTCTTTTCATATGGATCGCTTCTTTTATACAGAATTAGCGCGCCGGAGTATAGATGGGCAGGAGTTGGATAATGCCGTCTGTGCAAGGATCTTGTCCGATGCTTCGCTTGAAATTTTGCCGCTTTTGGATGCTGCCTATCAGGTGCGAAAGCACTATTTTGGCCAGGAAGTGCGTGTGCATATCCTTAACAATGCCCAAAACGGCCATTGCCAGGAAGATTGCCATTATTGCGCCCAGGCTAAATCATCGACAGCCGACATTGAAGAATACGGCATGAAATCTGATGAGGAAATGCTGCGGGAGGCACGTACAGCGTACACCAAAGGTGCTTCTTGTTATTGCATGGTTTTTGCCGGACGCCAGGCTTCTCAATCCCGCATTGACCGTCTCAAACGTGTTTTAGCTCAAATCAAATCTGAATTCCCTGATAAAGAAATTTGTGTCTCCACAGGTTTTGTCTCCAATGAAGGGGCGGTAGAATTAAAACAGGCAGGGCTGGATCGTCTGAATCACAATTTGAACACATCCCAAGCGTATTATCCGCGTATTTGCACGACACATACCTTTGCCGACCGGCTTAATACCCTTCTGGCGGCCAAAAGCGCCGGGCTTAAAGTATGCTCCGGGATCATTGTCGGCATGGGAGAAGGGCACGCAGATATTATTGATGTGGCCAAACACCTGCGGGTTTTGAAGGCGGAGTCTATTCCGGTTAATCTGTTGATACCCATTGAAGGCAATGTTTTGTCACCGCAAGAGTCAAATTTGACCCCGGATTTTATTTTACGGATTTTGTGTTTGTTTAGATTTTTGAACCCTTCATCAGAAATCAGGGTGGCCGCCGGACGAGAGTTGCATTTGCGTTCTTTGGAAGTGATGGCTTTGTATCCGGCAAATTCTTTATTTTTGCAAGGGTATTTAAACGCTAAAGGCAGCTCGAATGCCCGCACCTTACGTATGATCAAGGATGCTGGTTTTAGTATAAAATCCGAACTTGATTTGGATGGGCTTATTGGCACTGATAATCCCAAGGCAGAACTAAAGACCCTCAAAGAACTACGTCCCGCCATTAGGTAGCCGTATCCGCCAAACAAAGCAATAGGGGATATTTCAATGATTTTTCCTTGCCAAACCTTTTCACAGTGCTATAGTAGTAAAAATTTGGTATTTCCTCTAACTCCATTATTTTCCATAGATAGAAGGCCGTTTTTCTAATATGCATTAAGGAAACGGCACATCTCTGGAATCATTTTAAATAGTATTGTTTAAGGAAGAGGTTTGATATGTCACTCGAGAAACGTCCTGTCACCAGATTTGAATTGCTTATGGATGCCGGTACCGGTGCCCAGAAAGCAGGGGATATCCTGTTGGGAGCTTTTGTGGGCATGGGCCAATATGTTTATGTGGAGCCGATGATCCCTGCTGAAATTTCTCCGCCGGCCAGAAGCCGTCCGGCCCTTTCAGGTGTCATTATCCGTCTGGCGGATTTTGACATCACCAATATCGGTAATGATACGGATTTGATTTTAGCGGCACATGAAATCGTCCTGGATCGCCGTCTGGATGATAATGAATTCAATCCCGATGCCAAGATTTTATTGGATATGGGAGACCAGGAAGCTAATCCCGATTCCTATGAAATGGTGCTCAAGCGCTGTACTAAGTTGGGGATTAGTGTCATTCCTTTTGATGTGGATCCTGAATCCCAGACCATTGTCAAAGAGTTAGGCGGTAGGGGACAGAATTTGCATTATTTGGGGATGTTATCTTATATTTACAACATGGATGAGGAAATTGTCCAAAGCCAGATCATAAAAACTTTCGGCAAGAAACTCAAAGAAGATATCATGGCTAAAAATTTGACCCTTTATCATAACGGGTACAGGTTGGCCAAAGAAAAAGTTTTTTTCCGTGTCGATGTGAAAACGCATAAACGTGAAGGGGAGCAGATACTCATCGACGGTAATACTTCAATGAGCATGGGGCTGATTGATGCAGGGATCAAATTGTTTTCCGGGTATCCGATTACGCCGGCCTCTTCCATTATGCATACTTTGGCTAAAAATTTTCCAGCCTATGGCGGGGTGGTGCATCAGGCAGAAGATGAAATCGCGGCCATCGGTTGTGCCGTCGGTTCTTATTATGCCGGGATGCCCGCGGTCACCGCGACATCAGGCCCGGGGTTGTCGTTAAAGCAGGAATTCATCGGTTTTGCCACGGTGGCGGAGATCCCTTTGATCTTGATCGATGTGCAGCGTGCTGGCCCATCGACGGGTATGCCGACTAAAACCGAGCAGTCGGATTTATTGGCGGCCTTATGCGGCAGTCACGGCGATTACACCAAGATCATCATCAGTGTTTCCAATGTTATTGACTGCTTCTACGCGCCGCATTTAGCCCGCTACCTGACGGAAAAATTACGCGTACCGGTGTTTATCTTAAGCGATTTCCAGACGGCTAACAGCTATAAAGTGGTGGCTAAATTTCCTTTAGCACAGATGCACAATGTGGATGATATCCCGGATTTTGTTTTTGATCGCTTTCATATGAAACGTTTGACCGGGCCTATTCAAATGGTCCGCACCCAGCAAACCTCACCAGGCACCGAGGGCGGGATGCGCCGCATCACCGGGCTTAATACGGACGAGAACGGCAAAGTCAATTATTTTGCTGATAATCATCAGCGTTCTCACATGGTGCGCAATGAAAAAATCCATCATGTCCGTCGCGCATTGACAGTTCCGGAGATGTTTGGCAAAGATATGAATGAAATTTTAATCGTGGGTTGGGGCGCGACCCGCGGGGCCATTGAAGAAGCCATTAGCTTGTGCGAAAAGAACGGTGTACCGGCTTCAGGCATGCATTTTCGTGTGGTGTATCCTTTGCCGTTGATGCTCAAGGATATTTTTGCTAAATATAAAAAAGTGATGACGGTGGAAGGCACTTATGGTGATACGCTTAAACCCTCATCGCTGGCTTTATTGTTAAGATCAGAAACCCTAAAAGACATTCATCCGTTGATTGCCGAAGCAACCGGCCGGCCGGTTCGTCCCAGGATTATCATGCAAAAAATTCAGGAGGTCCTCAAATGACGGCCGATACAGCATCTAAACCGGCCCCGGTGCCGATTACCATTAAAGAGTTAAATACCGAAAATCCGCGTTGGTGTGCTGGTTGCGGGGATTTTGGTATTATTATGGGTTTAAAACGTTTTATCGTTGACCGCCAGTTGGCACCCAGCCAAACAGTCAATGTTTCGGGCATCGGCTGTTCAGGCCGTGCGCCGAATTATTTTAACACCTATGGCGTGCATTCGATCCATGGCCGTCCTATTCCTATTGCTTTAGGCGTGGCCTTGGCCCGCCCGGATTTGAATTTATTTGTCCATGCCGGCGATGGGGATGCCTTGAGCATCGGAGGTAATCATCTCATCCATGGCATCAATAAGAATTTTAAATGCGTATTTTTGCTGTATGACAATGAAATGTATGCTTTAACCAAAAACCAGACATCACCGACGACGCGCCGTGACCATCCGACCAACACCCAGCCGCAGGGTACGTATTTAAATCCTTTAAACCCCATTACCATGGCCTTAGGGTTGGGGGCGTCTTTTGTGGCGTCAACCGCGGATTGGATGCCGGATCATTTGACCAATACCATGAAAACGGCTTTTGATCATCCGGGCTTTGCCTTTGTGCATATTTCCCAGCGCTGCCCGCATTATGATCCGAATAATTTTGACCATAAGAATTCAAATTGGTTTTCATTTTTAAAGCATCCCAATGGCATTGACCCGGACCGCCGTCTGGCGGATAAATCGGAGATCGTTGAACATGACCCTTCGAATCTGGCCCAGGCGTTCCAGTATGGGGCGGCTGAGCATAAGTATTTTGGGTTGTTTTTTCAAAATAAGAGTAAACTCCGTTACGATGATATCCTGCATAACCTGGTAGGCAAAGCTGTCAAAAAAGATCCGTCAAAAATATTAGACAGTTTTTTAGTTTAACTAATGGAAAATTTAATCATAATCGGCTCCGGCCCAGCGGCTCATACTGCGGCCATTTACGCCGCCCGCGCTAGATTAAATCCTTTGATGTTTGAAGGGATGCTCGCTGCTGGTGTTGCCGCGGGTGGTCAGTTGACAACCACCACTGAGGTGGAAAACTATCCCGGGTATGTGACAGTTTCCGGTCCGGCTTTAATGGATAAAATGCGCCAGCAATCTTTGCATTGTGGGGCCCGCATTGCCACTGAAACCGTCGATAAAGTAGATTTGTCCCAAAGGCCTTTTAAAGTGTGGGCCGGGGAGCAAGAATATCAGGCGAATGCCTTGATTATTGCGACCGGTGCGACCGCTAAACGCATGCATCTGCCCGGGGAAGAGAATTTGTGGCAGAAGGGTATTTCCGCCTGCGCGGTTTGTGACGGCGCTTTACCGTTTTTTCGCGATAAAGTGTTGGCGGTCATCGGGGGAGGAGATTCTGCTGTTGAGGAAGCGACCTTTCTGACTAAGTTTGCTTCTAAAGTGTTGATGATTGTGCGCCGTGATGTGCTGCGGGCCGCCAAGGTCATGCAAGAGCGTGCTAAAAATAATCCCAGGATCGAAATATTATTTAATACCATTCCTTTGGAAGTTTTAGGTGAGAAAAGTGTTTCCGCCTTAAAGATTAAAAACGTTTCTACCCAAGCTGAAACCACATTGTCCGTTGGCGGTTTATTTTATGCCATCGGGCACTTGCCCAATACCGCGTTTTTAGAAGGTCAGTTGGAATTAGATGAGACGGGGTACATCAAAATAAAACCCGGCAGCACTAAAACCAGTGTCAAAGGCGTTTTTGCCGCGGGAGATGTGCAGGATAAAGTTTACCGTCAGGCGGTGACCTCTGCCGGGACCGGCTGTATGGCCGCCCTGGATACCGAGCATTTTTTAAGCACAAATTTATAGCGTCTTGGCTGACACCGATATATTTTTCTGCTAAAATTTGGCCCTTCATGCTGGTACCGTTGGTTCGCAAGAAGATTCCCTGTTTCTTGCTTGTCGCAGGGAGTTGAGCAATGCCGAGCAAGTAATAGGGGGTATATGCAACATTGCCAAATTTTTATACGCAGAAAAACATGTCGGCATCAGCCCTCTAATGATTATAAAAATTTTTGTTTAAATAGCTTATGATTATTATAAGAAAATCCCAAGACCGTGGTCACGCCAAGCATGGATGGCTTGATAGTTATCATTCATTTTCTTTTGCGGATTATTACGATCCCAAATGGATGGGCTTTCGCAGCCTTCGTGTGATTAATGAAGACCGTGTGGCTGGGGCCCAGGGCTTTGGCTCTCATCCGCATCAAGACATGGAGATCATCACCTACGTTCTCTCAGGCCAATTAAAACACAAAGACAGCATGGGAAACGAAGGGATTATAAATCCGGGCGAAGTTCAAAAAATGAGCGCGGGTACAGGTGTAGTGCACAGCGAATTTAACGCGTCTTCCAAAGAAGATGTCCATTTACTGCAAATTTGGATTATGCCGGATACCAAGGATCTTAAACCTGCTTATGAACAAAATTTATTACCTGTAGACCAGCAAAACAGCTTTTTTGTTTTTCCAGTGACTATCCATCAGGATTCAAAAGTTTTTCGAGGACGGCTCTCCAAAGGCCATGAATTATCCTATAAGCTGAACAAAGAACGCGGCGCATGGGTGCAGATGATTTCCGGTTCCCTGTCAATCAATAAGAATTCTTTGGAGGTAGGGGACGCAGCGCTTATTGAAAAAGAGACAAACCTGCAATTTTTCAGTCAGAGTAATTGCGAATTTTTACTTTTTGATTTGAAATAAAACAAGATGCCCATTAATTTTAAAGACAAAACTTTACAAGAATATTTAGACCAGCTTTCCCGTCGTGAGCCGGTACCCGGCGGCGGTTCGGCAGCGGCTTTGACCGCGGCTATGGCTGTTAGTTTGATTTCCATGGTGACGAACTATTCCATCGGACGTAAATCTAATACCAAGGCCGTGGATAAGCGCTTAGCTAAGATTTTGACAAATAGTGAACCTATACGCCAAAGGTTGCTTGAGTTAACCAGCCTTGACAGCGAAGCTTATTTAAAAGTTTTTGCGGCCCGATCCTTGGATAAAAAGGCGCAAGCTCAAGCTACGAAGGAAGCTCTCGCAGTACCTTTTGAAGTTCGCAAACTGTGTTACAAGGCCGTCCAATTAACCCCTTATCTGGCCCAAAAAGGCAATCCGTATCTTCTTTCAGACGTGGAAGTTGCCCTCGAACTTTTGATGGCTGCCTTTAATGGTGCCGGAGTCATGGTGAGGACCAATTCATGAGCGCACACATTCTCGACGGTAAATTATTAGCGGCCCAGCTTAAAGAACGGTTGATTGAAGAAATAAAACAATTGAGGAATTCCGTCAGAGAGATTCCGCGCGTTTTCAGTATCGTGGTGGGCAATGACCCTGCCAGCCTTTCGTACGCGGCCTCACAACAAAAGACCGCACAAAGCGTGGGGGTCCATTATGAATTGCAAAATTTTAAAGCAGACAGCTCCCAAGGGGATGTCTTGAAGTTGATTGATGAATTAAACAGTTATGATCATGTCCATGGCATTATTGTCAATAAGCCTCTGCCGGCGCACATGAATTTTAAAACCATTATTAATGCCATTGCTCCCTATAAAGACATTGAAGGGATGAATTTGACGAATTTTGGGCTTTTGTTGGGGGGGGATGATGGGATCATCCCCTGCACTCCGGCGGCGGCGTTGGAATTGCTGAAATCCTCAGGTGTCAGTTTAAAAGGTAAACACGCGATTGTGATAGGCCGTTCCGAAATCGTGGGAAAACCTGTGGCCCTGTTGCTGCTTAGAGAAGACATGACGGTCACTATTTGTCACTCCAAAACCATTGATTTGCCCTTTGTTGTGCATGACGCGGATGTGGTGATTGCGGCGCTGGGTAAACCTGGCTTTGTCAAAGGCGAATGGATCAAGAATGGCGCCATTGTGATTGATGTGGGTATCAATCAAGTGGGCGGCAAGCTCGTTGGTGATGTAGAATTTAGCTCTGCCCAGGAAAAAGCCTCTTATATCACGCCGGTCCCCGGGGGAGTTGGCCCGGTGACAGCGGTCATGCTCATGAATAATGCCGTTAAAGCTTTTAAATTACAGACGTCAATTTGAAATGAAAGACTGTGTTGGATATTCATGAAAACCCTTGTCGTTGGAAATTCTTTAGACGTACTTCCCATTATTCAAAATATTTTTAGTCTTCACAAAGATGAACAAGTTACGCTTTTTACAACCGAGGGTGTTTTGCCGTATGACCGTTCTTTGCTGCCGGCCTTAGTGTCTGCCGCAGCCACCGAGCAGCAAATATTCACAACATCCCAAATCTTTTTAGCGGCGTATCATCCGCAGCTGGTGACGACAGAAGCCTTGGACCGTATCAGCGTCAAGCGCAGGTATCTGACTACTGCAAAAAAAATTCAAATTGATTATGACCGTTTGGTGGTGGTGGATACCGGACATTTGATTTTGCCTCACGTTAAAGGCCATCAACGGACAGGCGTTTTTGACTGTTGGCGTCTATCTTCAATTAAAGCCTTGAAGAAACATTTGCCTTTCGCGGATAGTGTAACGGTTGTTGCCTCCAATATTCAGGGTTTGAACATGGCCTGTGCTTTAAGCCACCTGAAAAAAGAAGTGATAGTGGTATCCTCAGGAGCTGGGCTTTTGCCTGATATTGTTGATGAAGAAACCGGACTCTTGCTCAAACAAATTTTAGAGGGCAAAGGGATACGTGTTTTTAGCGAGAATACGGTTGAAGAAATTTTAGGTGATGGTGAAGTCAAGGCGCTGAAACTTAAATCAGGCAAAGTCCTGGCTTGTGATACGGTTATTTTTGATGAAGCCAGGGCGGATATCCGCATGCTTTCAGAACCTACCCTGACTGACGAAGACAAAATTTGTATTGAAGAGTGTTTTAAGCCGCCTGTGATGCCGTTTGCGCCGGTACATTTCGGTTTAAATGTTCTCGATGGTTTTTACGCCGGATGGACCAAATTGCCTGAAGGGGGTAGAGAGTATTTAAAATTTGACGGTCCTCAAAATATCTACAAGAAAATTTATGCCCACGGTGATCATTTGGCGGGTGTAGTGGTTTTAAATGCGCCCCAGGACAATGAGCGCCTTTTAGGGATACTACAGCGTCGAGATAATATCACTGGCAAAGAGGAACAAATTATTTAATGTGGTAGTGTCATTGCGAGGAGCCGAAGGCCACGCGGCAATCTCTTTAAAAGATTGCTTCGCTTCGCTCGCAATGACACTCAAGTATAATATATGCCCCAGCGTGTTTTTCTCATTGATGCTCATGGTCTTTGTTATAGGGCTTTTTACGCGGTCAAAGCCCTAAAGAATTCCAAGGGTAAGCCTACTAACGCGGTCTTTGGTTTCTGTAATATTTTGCGCAAAATACTTGTTGATGGGAAGCCGACACACGTGGCGGTTTGTTTTGACGTGGGCAAGCAGACCCATCGTCAAAAAAAATTCGCGGATTATAAAATCCAGCGGCAAGCCATGCCGGATGATTTGGTCATTCAAATTGACACTATCCGTGATGTCGTACGGGCTTACGGTTTTCCGATTTTTGAACTGGAAGGTTTCGAGGCCGATGATGTGATGGCGACCTTGAGTGTGCGTTTTGCCAAAAAAAATACGGATGTTTTCATTGCCACTGATGATAAAGACATGGCCCAATTGGTCAATGACCATATCAAATTATACAGCCCGCGTCAGGAAAAGGTGATAGACACCAAGGATGTGAAGGAAAAGTTCGGAGTGGCTCCAGAGCAAATGACGGATTATATCGCTTTGGCAGGCGATCCGTCGGACAATATCCCGGGGGTAAAAGGCATTGGTGAGGTAGGTGCGCGCAAGCTCTTGGAAGAGTTTAAATCTTTAGAAGGGGTTTATAAACATGTCGATCAAGTTGCTCCGGCTAAATTGCAGGAAAAATTAATGGCTTCAAAGCAGGAAGCTTTTTTAAGCAAGGAATTGGCCACCCTGGATGCTCATGTGCCTTTGGATGCTGCCTTGGATGATCTTGCTTTTCCGGAACCTGACCGCGTAAAATTATTCGCGCTTTTTAATGAATTGGAATTTCGTAAATTGGCGCAAGAGTACGCGCCGTTGGATGCCGTAGCCCAAGAACCCGCCGGAGAATTAAAGACTTGGGTGGAAGGCAGCAATGAAGGTAAACCCATTTTTATCGCTTATGATTTAAAATCTTTGCGCAAAGCCGGGCAGGTCACTGCGAACCAGTTAAAGGAAAAAATTTTTGACGTTTATCTGGCGGATTATTTATTGTGCGGCGGGCAGGGGCAATATCATTTGCCCACGCTCAGGGCCAGCGATGAGGGGATGCGTGAGCTGTACGCGATCCAAAAGCGTTTATTGAAAGAACAAAACCTGGAATTTATTTTTTATGACGTGGAAATGCCATTGTCTGACGTGCTCTTTGAGATGGAAGCCAATGGCGTCAGGATTGATGTCGCGGTGCTTGAAGACTTATCTAAAGAATGTCAAACTAAAATCGCCGAATTAGAAAAGTCTTTATTTAAGATAGCGGGAGGGCCGTTTAATGTCAATTCACCCAAACAATTAAGTGAAATTTTATTTGAACGCCTGAAACTGCCCGCGGTCAAAAAGATAAAAACCGGATTCTCGACGAATGAAGAGGTCTTAACCAAACTTGTCGCTAAACATCCTTTACCGGCGTTGATTTTGGAATACCGGCAGATGGCGAAATTAAAATCCACCTATATTGATGCCCTGCCTTTGTTGGTTGATCCTAAAACCAAGCGTCTGCACGCGACTTTCAACCAGGCAGGAGCTGAAACCGGACGCTTAAGTTCGAATAATCCTAATTTACAGAATATTCCCATTCGCTCAGGATTAGGACAGCGCATCCGCAAGGCATTTGTGCCTTATACACACGGGCATGTATTACTTTCCGCCGACTATTCCCAGATTGAATTGAGGATTTTGGCGCATTTAGCCAAGGATGAAGAATTGAAAAAAGCTTGCCGCGGCGAGGGTGATATCCATCGTACCACCGCTTCCTTGATGTTTGAGGTGCCTGAAAATAAAGTGGACGAAAAAATGCGTTACGCGGCCAAGCGGATCAATTTCGGCATCATTTACGGCATGAGTGCCTTTGGTTTGGCCAAGGATTTAGACGTACCCGTGCCCCAGGCGCAGGATTTTATCGACAAATATTTTTTGCGTTACCCTAAGGTGCGTCATTTTCTTGACGGGGAAATCCAGAAAGCTCGTGATTTAGGGTATGTGACAACCTTATTTGGCCGCCGGCGCTATTTGCCGGATATTCATAACCGCAATATGGGGTTGCGTCAGTTTGCCGAGCGTCAGGCTATTAACGCGCCCATGCAGGGCACAGCCGCCGATGTTATCAAGATAGCCATGGTCAAGATCAGCCGTCAATTAGCCAAACAGAAATTATCTTCAACCATGATCATGACTGTTCATGACGAACTTGTTTTTGACGTGCCTCATGGCGAAGTAAAAACAATGGTATCTCTGGTCCACCGGGAAATGGAAGGGGCCATGGATTTATCAGTACCCATGAAAGCATCTGTCAAGGTCGGACCCAATTGGCTTGAGATGGAGAAGGTCAAATAATTGTCATTCCGTTATCTTTTATGTCATTCCCGCTTTCGCGGGAATGACAGTGTTTATAATTACGGGAATGACAATGATAGGAACAGGAATGACGGTGATAAGGAAAACATGAAAATCGTTGTTTGCGCTTCAGAGGTGGTTCCTTTTGCCAAGACCGGTGGGTTGGCTGATGTGTGCGGGGCCTTGCCTCCGGCATTGGAGAAATTAGGCCATGAGCTCGTCATTATCACCCCGCGCTATAAAACTTCCAATATCCATGCGCCCGCGCCAGTCGTGCGCATCGGCGAGAACGTGCGGGTTTGCTTTGTCGAGCATAATCATTATTTCGGCAGGGAAGGTTTATACGGCGAAGCAGGAGGGGAGTATCAGGATAATCTGGAGCGATTTTCGTATTTTTGCCATGAAAGTTTTCAGGTTTTAAAGAAAATAAAATTTGCTCCTGACATTATTCATTGCCATGATTGGCATACGGCTTTGATCCCTGTTTTGCTTAAAACCAATTATCAAAATGACCCGTTTTTTAAAGGCACCCGCTCGGTGCTGACGATCCACAATTTGGCTTATCAGGGTGTTTTCCCCAAGCATCAATACGGGAAATTAGGTATTGACGGCCATGTCTTCCATACTCAAGGCTTGGAATTTTATGATCAGGTCAATATTCTCAAAGGTGGGATTATTTTTTCGGATGTCATCACCACGGTTTCACCCCAATATTCAAAAGAAATACAGACCGAGGAATTAGGGTGCGCGCTCGACGGTGTTTTACGTAACCGCAGTGAGGATATTTACGGCATTTTAAACGGGCTGGATTATGACGCATGGAACCCTAAAGATGATCCATTTTTGGATTTTCCTTTTGGGACGTCTATGGTCAATGAGCAGAAACAGCAAAATAAGCTGGTGGTGCAGGCGGCTCTGGATTTACCATTGAAAGAAAAAATACCGGTCTTTGGTTTTGTGGGCAGGCTGTGCGTTCAAAAGGGTTTGGACATTATTATGGAGATTATTGATGGTATAATTGGCCAGGGGGCCCAAGTCGTTTTCTCGGGAGTGGGAGATAAAAAATATCATCGCATGATCGAGGACGCCGTCCTGCGCTATCAGGGTCATGTGGGCAAATTCCTGAAATTTGATGAGCGTATGGCCCACAAAATTTATGCCGCTTCAGATTTCTTTTTAATGCCGTCTGTCTATGAGCCCTGCGGTTTGGGGCAGATGATTGCTTTGCGTTATGGGGCTATTCCCATTGTATATAAGACCGGTGGTTTGGCGGACACGATCCACCTTTATGATCCCATCCATAAAACCGGCAATGGTTTTGTATTTACCGAATACACCAAGGCAGCCTTTATTAAAGCGGTTGAAGAGGCCTTAAAAGTTTATAAGCAGAAAGCCCAGATGGAAGATTTAATGGATCAGGCTTTGCGCTATCGCTTCTCCTGGGAGAAATCCGCTAAGGAATACATGAGGGTTTATCAAAAATGCTTGTCATAGGCCTTACAGGTAGTCTAGGAACAGGCAAATCAACAGTTGCCGCCTTGTTTGCCAAGCGGGGGGCCAAAATTATTGATGCCGATGCCATCACCAAAGGACTATTGGCTCCCGGAAAAAAATGTGTAAAAAAGGTGGCAAAAATTTTTTCAGGTGCTATACTTAAACCACATCAGATTAGCCGCTCTGAATTGGCCAAAATTGTTTTTAATCATCCACGTGAATTACAGAAACTCACCGACATACTTTATCCAGAGGCTCTCAAAGTAGTTAAAAGTCAGATATCCCGATATAAACATGAACCCTTTGTCGTCTTAGATGTACCTCTTCTATTTGAATCCGGATGGGACAAAATCACCGATACAACCATTGTGGTCAAGGCCACGCGTGCCCAACAGCTTCGACGAGCAAGGGAGCGTTCGAATTTGATATATAGCGATGTTATGCGCCGTCTGGCGAATCAAATGCCTCTCAGGGAAAAATGCGGCATGGCTGATATTATCATCGACAACAGCCGTGGCCTTATGCAAACGCGAAAACAAGTCGATGCGATTATTAATAGATTGAAAAAAAGAAAGAGTTAAACAAGCATTGTCATTCCCGAATGTTTCTGTCGGGAATCCAGACACGCATGAACTGGATCCCCGATTAAAATCACCGCCTTTGGCGGGATCCCGTCCAGAGGCGGGACATTCGGGGATGGCAAAGGTAAGGAGACACAATGAGCAGGACGGAAACAAAACAGGAAAAAGACGATTTAAAAGAAAACGGAAACGGTGATTATAAACCCGCCAACCCTCAAGGGAAGACGGTCCACATAGAAGGGCTAAAAGACATGAAGATGGCGGAGCTGACCAAGTTAGCCCACGACATGGACATCCAGGGAGCTTCTGTCCTTAAGAAACAGGATTTGATGTTTAAGATCCTGCAGGCCCAGGCCGAAAAAGAAGGGT
>Ga0209824_10000080_pt1 | contig 67696 bp, 64 predicted proteins | sample VDWuncwatermetaG_FD_184124 | JGI IMG/M metagenome (GOLD analysis project Ga0209824, IMG submission 184124) | Wastewater microbial communities from Netherlands to study Microbial Dark Matter (Phase II) - VDW unchlorinated drinking water (SPAdes)... ... | reverse complement strand
CGCCAGCGTCAGCCTTCGTTTGCTGGCCACCATGCAGGCCGGTGTCAGCGGTACGGCAGCTGATTTCGTTGACTTTACGTACAGGGGCGCCGTTGGCTCTGTCGCGAAAGGCTGCGGTGGTAAGTTTGCGAAGATGTGCAAGACGTAAAACTGGTTTGACCGCTGGTTTTACGCTTATCGAGATCATCATTGTTGTGGTGATCTTGGGTATACTGGCGGCCATCGCATTGCCCCGGTTGACCAGCAGCATAGATAAAGCCAGGGCCGCGGAAGCATTTAGCGTCAGCAGCAGTCTTAATAAGGCATTCGACCGGTGTTTGGCGTCGGATACCGCCGGCATGAATGCCCCCACGGCAACAAATGTGGCCAATTGCTCCACTTGGGCACAGTTGGGTATAACCGATCCCAGCACCAATAGCACGAATTTTTCATACTCTTTGACACTTCCCGGCGCGACGATCAACCTTCGTCTGCTGATGACCGTACAAGCGGGGGTGAGCGGTACAGCCGCTGATTTCGTTGATTTCACATACGCAGGCAACACCGGCGCTGTCGCGAAAGGTTGCGGCGGCAAGATGGCCCAAATGTGCAAGAGGTAAGCTGGAGACTAAAAAGTTAAAAGGAGAAAAGCTGATGAAAATGAGAAGCATTGACAGGCAGCAAGGTTTTACGCTCATTGAGATCATCATTGTCGTCGTCATTTTGGGTATCTTGGCGGCCATCGCTTTGCCCAGGCTGACCAGCAGCATCGACAATGCCCGTGCCGCGGAGGCCTTCAGTGTCGGCAGCACTGTCAATAAGGCATTCGACCGGTGCTTGAATGCCGATACCGGTGGTGCCAATCTCCCTGTTACGATCAATGTGACTAATTGCTCCACCTGGGCCCTTTTGGGGATGAGCGATCCGAGCACCAACAGCACGAATTTTTCATACTCCCTGACCCAGCCCGGCGCGTCGACCAACCTGCGTTTGCTGGCCACCATGCAGGCCGGTGTCAGCGGTACGGCAGCTGATTTCGTTGACTTTACGTACAGGGGCGCCGTTGGCTCTGTCGCGAAAGGCTGCGGCGGTAAATTCGCAAAGATGTGCAAGACCTAAAACCGTATTTTTTTGCTTTTGCCCTCGCCATTGCCGCCAATGTGCTGACCCTCAAAGACGGTCATAATTGGGGCGATGACTTCAGCCAGTACATCATCAATGCCCGCAACATCGTCGAAGGCAAGCCCTACGCCTCCGGCATCATGCTGGAAAACCCCACCATCTACCCGCCGGGCCTGCCCCTGGTACTGGCGCCCCTGGTCAAGGTATTTGGCGTCAATTTCAAGGTCCTCAAAGGGCTGAACATCCTGTTCTGGTATTTTTCCATTGTCTTTTTCTATTGGACGGTATCCAGGGCGGGGGAGAGGCGGCTGGCCGCGCTGGGGAGCGTGTTCCTGGCCGCGTCGTCGTATTTCTTTTTTTATAAGCAGAATGTCCTTTCCGACATCCCCCTGTTCTTTTTTACCTGCTGCGCGCTGTACCTGTTCGAGCGCGGGCTTTTTGTTCCCTTTCTCCTGGCCGCGTCCGCCGCGGTGTGGATGAGGTCCGCCGGCAATGTGCTGTTCGCTGCCGCTTTGTTCTATTTCCTGTTCATCCAATTCGACCTGAAAAAATTCGCCGCCGTTCTGGCCGTCGCCATGCTCAACGCGCTGCTCATGCTCCCATGGATCGGCGTGCACCCGGGTTTCTGGTCATCGATCGCGCAAAATCCCGCCGAATACCTCGTCGCGATCTGGTATAATTTCGCCACCGCGTTCCGGAGCCTGTGGTACTTTTTCTGCCCCGTGCAGACCGTGTTCTCGTCGTCCCTGTTCGACCTCGGGGACCGTTTGCTGTTGTGGATCTCCCCGGTCATTTACTTGGGGTTCGCTTGGGTCTTTGTGCGCGGCTGGCGCCGGCGGGAACTTTCTTACCTGGAATGTTTTTCGTTCCTTTACCTGACCCTTTTGATCGTATGGGCGGGTTTTACCATGCCGCCCGGCGCGTTCACCCGTTTTGTCCTGCCTCTGGTGCCGTTCACTTTTATCGCCGCGTGGCGTTTTTTGAAATTCCTGTGGCGGCCGAATTTTGACAGCGGGGGATGGGGCAGGATCATTTTTTTAGTGCTGTTGCTCATCAATATCAGCAACATAGCCATCAATTGGAATTTCAATGACGACATGATCGGCCGGCCCGACACCCGCCAGATGGCGGCCTGGTTAAATCAGCACACAAAACCTGATGAACATTTCATGTTCTGGAAACCCAGGGCCCTGGCGCTTTTAAGCCAGAGAACAGGCACGGCGCCGTGGATCTGGCAAGGCGAACAGGAGCATTTTTACGAGAGGGTAAGGACCTTGGGGGTGTCCTATATCATTGTGTTTAAAGAAGATAGGGATCTCATGCTATACTTGGATAAAATAGGGAAATTTAATTTGGTTTGGGAGAATTCCGGTTATAAGATATTCAAGACAATCCTTTAGGAGAGCCAATATGAAAAGACGTGATGGTTTTACCCTTATCGAGATCATTATCGTTGTTGTCATCCTCGGCATATTGGCATCCGTCATGGTCCCCCGGCTGGTCGGCAACAACGAACAGATCACTTCCGGGGAGGGAAGGCAGACCCTTCTTAGCGTTGTAGGCGCCCAAAAAAGATATTACCTGGAAAATTCCGCATACACGGCCACTTTCGCTAATTTAGACACGACCATCCCGGCTTCCCAGTATTTTAACGCCCCGGTAGCCTTGAACCCGGGCGCTTCAGGCAACGTCGGCTCGCTCGCCCGCACTACCGGTACGTATACTTTGATCATCAATGACAGCGGTATCATCTATTGCACCGGCGCCGGCTGCTCGGGTATCCGCTGCACCAAGGGCGGCGGCGCGAACCAGTGCAATTAAAGCCATGATCTTTTGACCCCCCCATGCACCGCAAAGCCATCCTCATCATCTGCTCCCTGGTCTTCCTGACCTATTTTAACACCCTGTTCAATAAATTCGTGGGGGACGACCATTTGCTTTTGGTCAGGAACTCATTTTATAAGTCCTGGAGCAATTTCCCGCGCCTGTTCCAGGAAGGGTATAATTTTGAATGGACCAGGGACATGTTCAGCGACAACCGGGACCTTGGCGCGGGCAGTGTTTCCTACCGGCCGGTGGCCAACGCCTCCTATTTCCTGGGTTTTTGGATGTGGGGCCTGAACCCATTCGGCTTTCACCTGATCAATGTCCTTATCCACATGGCGAATGTTGTCCTGGTCTATTTTCTGTTCCTGACCGTGGGGTTCCTTTCCCCGGCGGCCCTGTTCGCGGCGCTTTTATTCGGACTGCACCCGGTCCAGGCGGAGGTGGTGTGCAATATCGGCTACAGGGCGGACATGCTGGCGTGTTTTTTTGTGCTGGGCGCGGCGCTTTTCTGGCTGCTGTTCCGACGGGAAACACGCAAAGTCTTTTACTGGCTGTCCCTTGTGAGCTATTTTTTCGCCGTTTTCAGCAAAGAATCCGCCGTTGTTTTTCCCTTAGCGCTTTGGGTTTACGAACAATTTTTTGGCACTGACCGCGGCAGGCGCCGGCTGGTTTTTGACCTTTACCAGGCCGGGTTCTGGCTGGTCACCGCGTTTTACCTGTATGTTTACTGTTTTGTTTTTACCAATTCGGCGCTGCCCCATAACCAGATGTTGGACAGCTCGTGGCAAGGGCATGTGGCCATCATGGGGCAGATCTGGGTCGAATATATACGGGCCATGCTTTTGCCCTGGACCGCTTACCTGCTTCCCGCGCTGTACGCGCCGAGCCCTGTCCTGGGATGGAACATCCTCATCCCCTTCGCGGTATTGGCCGGCATTTTGGCCACCGCTTTCATTTATGGCCGCAGGTCACGCGTGTACATTTTCCTGCTGGCGTGGTTCTTTATCTTTTACATTCCCGTTTGTAACATCATCCCGCTGGCCAACCCCATGGCGTTCCGCTTCCTGTACCTGCCGTCCATCGGTTTCCTGGGGGCCATGGCCCTGCTCCTCAAAGCGTTTTTATCCCTTGATGCCCTCAAGAAGATATCCGCGCGCCTCAAGGCCATGCTCAAGGCCTTTATCATTGTCTTATGCATGAGCCTCACCTTCGTGCTCAACAGCCTCTGGAACAATGATTACCTGATCGCTTCCACGTGGGTCAGGTATTATCCGGACTCATGGAAAGCCTACGACATCCTGGGACTGCTTTATTTCCAAAAAGGGGATTACGACAAGGCGGAGGGGTATTTTTTAAAAAGCATCCAGTATGGCGGCCGGGACGCGGACATCCGCATCGATTATTACCTGGGGATGTGTTACCTGGCCAAAGGCCAGCTGGACCGCGCCCAACGGCATTTTCAGTTCGCCCTGGCGGCATTCCCGGATTTCCCCTATGCCTGCTACGGGATGGCACGGCTTTTGAATGAAAAAGGGGACTATGAACAGGCGCTGGTCTATTACCGCAAAGCCATTGATTCATTCCCCAGCGCCACATTTTATTATATCGAACCGCTGGAGCTTTATTTAAAGTTGGGAAGGAAAGCCGAGGCGAAAGAATTGCTGGAGCTTGCCCGCAAACATGTCCGGAAAGAACGGATGGAGCAGCTGGATAAATACTTTTCTCCTTGATAGCCATAAGGTATTTTGTATGATATACTTATAACGATATGAAAATAAAGGCCTTCACATTGGTTGAATTATTGATGGTCGTGTGCCTCATCGGGGTCATGGCTATTTTCGCCGTCCCCAATTACACCAAGGCGGTCAGCAAATCTTATGAAAAATCCGCCTCCAACGACCTGCTGATCATCTATTCCGCGCAAAAACTCATTTACAACGGCGGCGGTTCTTACCTGGCCTGCGCCAACACGGCCGCCATCAACACCAATTTAAGCTTAAGCGTCCTTGCCAACGGGTTCAATTACAGCTGTTCATTGCCCACGGCTTCGACCTTTAATTGCAAGGCCATACGCACAGATAACAGTTTTGGCGTGGCGCTGACCGATTCGAATTCCACTGTCTGCTGCTGCCCGACTTATACGTGTCCGTCGATCGGCACCGCCTGCGCGTCGTGTCCGTAAGACATATGCGTAACACCGTTTCTTCAAAAGCCTTCTCCCTCATCGAGGCCGTGGTGGCCAGCGTGATCTTCATGATCGCCGTGACGGGGGTTTTTGCCAGTTTGTCGGCCCTCAAAAGGCCGGTGGCAACCACCGACAAAGCGCTGGGCGCGGCCCTCTGCGGCCAGCAATTCCTTGAAAACCTGCGCGCCAGCGTGGACCAGCAGGACTGGGCCATAGCCTCGAGCAAATTGAGGCCCACCGGCTCGGTCGCCGGCGCCTCCTGCGTCGAGAACGGCGTTACCTACAGCATCAATTACCAGGTCGTCGCGGTGGGCACCACGGCAAGAAAGGGATTGGTGACCGTAACGTGGCCATGATATCCAAAAGGCCCCAACGGGGCGTCACGTTCACGGAACTCATTATCGCCACGGCGGTGGTCGGCATCATCATGATCGGCGTCGTGTCCTCCGATTACGCCATCCGCAAGCAAAGCGATTCCGCCTTCAACAGCAACCTTTCCGGGCTTAATGCCCAGGGCATGCTGACCCATGTCCTCAACAGCGCCCAGCTGGCCACAGGCATGAACATAGACAAGGGGATATTGATCGGCGCCGCGGGGGTGGGGGACGCCGGCTCGTTCTGCGTCAGGACGGTCTTTTCTCCCGCTAACTGGGTCTGCTACACCTCGAGCGCCGGAAGACTATACACCTGCACGAAAGCGGCCATAGTGGCCGGTGTACAGTGCTCTGCCGCAACAACGAACCTGGGCGCGATCAACGGCACTGTTACGCCCACCTTCACTTTAAGCAATACCGCAGGTTCCCAGCAGTTGATCTTTACCGTCACCCTAACCGTCAATGACTCCAGCGTCGCGGGCGGCACAAGGTCAGTGACCGGCAGTATCACTCCGAAACTTCACGTTATATAATCCAAAATAGCGCTTGACAAAATTGATTTATATGATATTTTTATTGTAAATTAATCAAATTCCCATCCCCCCCCATGGGTTTCAGTAAGTTTTTCTAGCCCCCTTAACCAGGCTGTTATGGATATTTTTGGCGTTACGTCTATTGATGTCACCTTATCAATTTGGGGCTTGAGTTACGCACAATTAGTTACAGACTTTATGTTTGTTAGAACCCCTTGTGGAGCCACTGTATTTATAATTGGGCTTATCCTAAGTATTATAGAACTAGCACGTTCAGGCAACTATCGATCTCTAATCATTTTCTTGTTTCTGGCTTTATCTATTCCATTACTTGTATTGCCTCATAAAAAAGAATCTTTACAAAATCGACAAATACCAATATTTCTTAGTTTTTTAGGACAGGCTAGCGATGCTTTAATAAGGGGCGCTATCCACGCACTGGATGAAACTATGCCTGCCTGGGCAAATTATCTAACAGTACCGTTCAGCATCCAACGTAACTCTTTATATCCGTTCACCACCAAAAACAGTGTAAACTCATTCAAGTTGCCCTAAGCTACTTAAAATATAAATTTGGCGTGGTTGACGTATCTTCTCGTTTTGATGTTATTTCAATTTTCCAGGATACCACGGGCCAAAAGCACATTGAGCATATGCTCAATGCTTTTAGTTCAACTTATCTTTAAGATTTCTTGTTTTTTCCTTCTCGTCCATTCTTCCCATCGCTATAATATCTACATTATAAGTCTACCTTCAAATAAATGGAGGCATCTATGTTTAATCGTTATTATCTTTTATTGCTAATATTTTTTATTGGAATTTATACAAATGCTATGGCTTCAGGATCTGGGGCATTTCGTGTAGAGTTACCTGATGCCGGGGTTTTGGGGAAAGGAACTGCCTTCGTAGGAGAAGCCAATACCCCTGCCGCTATTTATTATAATCCCGCGGGATTGACACAAGTTGTCCAAGGCGCGGTTTCAGTCGGTACGGCTTTTCTTGCTCCGCAGGTGGATTATAACCCTTCTGCCGGCGACCAGGTCCAAATGCGCCGGAATAAATTCTTAATCCCTCATATTTATGCGGTTACACCTCTTATTGCGGATAAATTTAGCTTTGGTTTTGGGGGAACTTCTTATTTTGGCTTGGGCACTGAATGGGCGCCGGACAGTCCTCTTAAATATGAGGAAACCAAATCAAACATTACAAACCAGGATTACATGCTGACCCTTGCTTATAAAGTAACGGACCAATGGTCTATTGCGGTCAGTGCGGATAACGATAATTCCAAGGCAAGCAAGAGCAAGAGGATCTTTCAATCCACAGGCGCCGATGACGCCAATTTCCAGTTGAAAGTCAAAGACGATGCGTGGGGGTATCGTTTGGCCACAATGTTCAAGCTCAGTGAGCGGCATCAATTTGGTTTGATGTACCGCAGCCGCATCAGCCACAAGTATGAAGGCAAGGCCTATTTGGATGGTTTGAACAATGCCGGCACCACTCCTTATAATGCGATCTTTGGCGGCAGTTCTTATGAAACCAGGATCTCTGAGAAATTTACTTTGCCGCAAAGCGTGGTCATTGGGTACAGTTTTAAACCGGGGAACAAATGGACATTCAACATAGACGCGGAGTGGATGGACTGGTCCAGCATCAAGCATGAGGCCATTAACTGGCTGGATGAAACGGATCCCACGCGCCTGAGCGTCTTAAATGTGGGGAATCCGGCGTCACGTGATTGGAAGTCGGTGTGGGCTGAATCTATCGGCGCGGAGTACGCCGCGACTGACCGCCTGCGGTTGCGCGGAGGGTACTATCATCACATGAGCCCCATTCCCCAGGACACATGGGATGCCAATCTTCCGGATGCGAATTCCCATGGTTTTACAGCAGGGTTTGGGTATGACCTGACTAGAAGCCTGACTTTAGACATGGCTTATTCTTATCTTTATTACGAGCCGCGCAAAATTGATAATACTGTAGGTAATGCTTTCGGGGCAAATATAGATGGAAAGTATAGGCAAATTATGAATATGGGCTTGGTGACAGTTACATATAAATTTTAGGAGTATGCTTTGATTGAAAAAAGACTTTTCTCAAGATTACAGATAAATTCTCTTGTAAGCTGGCGCTTAGGCGGAGAAGTCATAGAACATAAGGGAATTATCGTTGATTTAAGTGAAATTGGATTCTCTTTTCTTTCCGATGATTATATGGACTCAAAGAAGGGGGCGATTATTGAATTAGATTTGAATATAGATGATGAGATAATAAAAGTTTTAGGAAAACTAAGATGGGTACAAAAAGAAAAGGAAGGATTTCGCTATGGGGTATTGTTAATATCTGATAAAAAGAATAAATATAAACCAAAAATAAGAACTTTTTATGAAGCTAAAAAAGTAGGATATTTTATTTTTGAACTCACTGTTTATTTGAAGGACGTGAATCTTTTTGGAACAGGATACTTCTCGAGATATTTTGATTGGCAGGGCATGGCCAGGGAAGAATATTTCATGACGGTTAGGAATTATAAAGAGGTTATGTCTTCCGGAATAAAGTTAATTACTAAGAAAGCTTGGGTGGATTACCAAAATCATTGTTTTGCTTTTGATCGCCTGGTCATGAAGATTCAAAATAAGAATATAAAGAAGTTTAGTTTTGAGATGATTTTTACTTACTTTAACAAGCACAGCGGCGAATTGGTTGCATCTGGCGGGCAAATTCTTGTATTTAGTGATAATCAAGGCAAGTTAATACCGATACCAGACTCTATTCTTGAGGTGATTTCGAAACATCAATTGTTGTGAAATTCCTTCCACTTAATCCTTATTCAATTCTTCCATTAGTTAGTTCGCTTCTTTTTTTAGGGTTAGCATTATTTGTTTTAATTAAAAGAGAAGCAAAAAATGCTTTGACGTGGGTATTTTTCTTCAATTGCCTCGTTACATTTTGGTGGCAATTCTGCTGGTTTATTTTGTTTAATACAAAGAATTTAGGATTAGTCCCTGTTTTGGTAAAAATCGGTTATACCGGTATAACATTTATACCAGTTACCTTTTTTCATTTTTATATCTGTATTTCTGGAATTAAAAGATTTTATAGAATACTTTCGATTTATTACGCCATTGGACTGTTTTTTATTTTAGTCCTTTGGGGGACCAATTTATATATTGATGGTTATTATTCATATTATTGGGGATTCTACCCGAGGGCTGGCAAGGGACATCCAGCATTCCTTATTTATTTATCAATAATAGCCTTACATTGTTTTTATTTGTTATTTTCATATGCTAAATCAATAAATTGGCTGGGAGAGAAATCAAATCAAATCAAATACCTTATTTTAGGATTGGTTATTTATTGCTTTTCTTCTATGGATTTTTTATCCAACTATGGCTTTGAATTTTACCCCATAGGAGTAATTTTTATATTAATTTATTTGTTTGTTCAGGCTATAGCGATTATCAAATATCGCTTACTAGACGTAAAAGTTGCAGTAACAAGATTAGGGATCTTCCTTAGTGTTTACACACTGGTTTTAGGCATTCCATTTTGGATTGGATTTAAGTTACTTAATTCCGGCACGTGGCTTATTCCTATTACTTTAATGGGTTTCTTTGCAACTGCAGGTCCGTTCATCTATCTCTATATTCAAAAAAGGGCTGAAGACAGATTGTTGCAAGAACAGCGCCGTTATCAAACAACCCTTCGTCAAGCTTCTGCGGGGATGGGCAGGATCAAAGACCTGAAGAAGCTTTTAAACCTGATCGTTTACATTGTCACCCGCGCTGTCCATCTGGAACACGCGTTGGTTTATGTGAATGATAAAGCAAAGAACCAGTTTGTTCTGGGCGCGTTTAAACGCAGGACCAAACAGGCGAATTTTCTCACGGTAATTCCATACAATTGTCCGCTTGTGGAATGCCTTATCGAAAGCAGCGGGCCGGTCGTTTATGAAGAGGTCAAGCAGAGGACACAGGATTATACCGATCCCAAATTGATGGCCATCGAAAAGATGGTGGCGCAAATGGAGGGGGCCATTGTTTTCCCGATCCTTATCGAAAAGAACCTGCTTGCGATCGTTGTGTTGGGCAAAAAAAAATCCGGGCAATTATATGGAGAGGACGATCTTTCCGTTTTTTCGATCCTGGCCAACCAGGCGGCCCTGGCCATTGAAAACGCGCAGTTCTATGAAAACATGAAGAAGACCCAGGAACAGTTGTTCCAGGCGGAGAAAATGGCCACCATCGGCACCATGGCCGACGGCCTTTCGCACCAGATCAATAACCGTTTCCATGCCCTTGGTTTCATCGCCGGCGACGCCCTGGATACCGTCCAAATGAATAAAAATGAACAAATGTCGGACAAGCTTAAAGGGGTGATGGCTGATCTGGAGAAAGCTTTAAAGCGTGTTCAGGAGAACGTTGTGCAGGGAGGGGAGGTCGTCCAGGGGCTTTTGAGGTACACCCGCAAAGGCGATGAGGGTTTTACGGCGGTCGATTTCGACAAGGCCTTTAAATTCGCCCTGGAAATGACCCAATTCAAGATCAAGACCCAGGAACTGAAAGTCGTGCGTTCTTACGATCCCGCCGCGATACCGAAGATCAAGGGGAATGCCACGCAGTTGCAGGAGGTGTTCTTTAACCTGATCGATAACGGCTATGACGCCATGATGCAGCGCAAGAATGAAAAGAAAGAGCCGGGGTACCAGCCCACCCTGACGATCAGGATCGAACAGCTGGATGGTGAGGTGGAGATCGTTTTTGAAGATAATGGCATCGGCGTTAAAGAGGAAGACATGCAAAAATTATTCACCCCGTTCTTTACCACCAAACTGTCCAGCAAAAAGGGCACAGGGCTGGGGCTTTATGTGATCAAGAAGGTCATCGAAGACAACCATAAGGGCAAGGTGGAAATGTCTTCCCGATACATGGTCGGCACGCAAATGAAACTCCGCTTACCTGTCGCGATATGATACAATATTTTTATGGCTAAGCTGCTGATCGTTGACGATGAAAGCGATATCCGCGAGTTCGCCGCAAGTTTCTTTAAGAAGCGGGGGATCACCATCTTTACTTCTCCCGGGGGGCGCCAGGCGCTGGACATTATCGCCAAAGAAAAGCCGGACCTGGTCCTGTTGGATGTGCGCATGGAAGAGATGACCGGTGTTGAGGTGCTGCGGGAACTGCGCAAAACGGACAACAGCACGAAAGTCATCATGGTCACCGGCGTCGAAGATGAGGAAACCATCAAGGAGGCCAATGCATTGGGTGTCATCGCGTATATCCATAAACCATTGATCCTTGAGGAGCTGGAAAAGATCGTCCTGATCCAATGCAGGTGATAATCGCCAATGTCCAAGATCGATTATAAGAAGGAGCTTGAATCCGCGGCCAAGGGGATGATCCTCATCCACGATCCGCGGCTTTTGATCAAGCTCATCGTGCGTTCCATCGTCCAGAAAGTCCAGATCCAGCACGCCGGGATGGTGCTATACGACCCCCTGAAAGACTCTTACATCCTTTCCATTTCCCGCGGCGAACCGGGTTCCAAGATCCCCGAAGGCTTTGTCCGTTTTGACAAGAAAAACCCCCTCATTAAACTGTTCATCCAGAAAGAGTATAAATACCTCGTCGAGAACCGCAATGCCATTGTGACCGAGGACATCAATAAACTGATCTGGCAGGAGAGCGTTATTTCCAACGGCAACGGCACGAAGGAGCTTTTGCATGAAGTGAGCACACAGATGCCGAAATTAAACGCTGTGGCGTGCGTGCCGGCGTATCACCAGCACATGCTGCTGGCCATCCTGCTTTTGGGGGAAAAACACGACGGCAGCCGCTTCGACCAGGAAGAGCTGGATTTTTTCTCGGCCCTGGCTTCCGACGTGGCCATGGCCATCCGCAACGCCCAGTTGTTCGATGACCTCAAACGGGAGGCCGAGCGCAACCGCAATTTATTCATCCAGACCACGATCGCTTTAGGGTCCGCCATCGAGGCCAAAGACGCCTACACCCATGGCCATACGGAACGGGTCACCAAATATGCCCTGGCCATTGCCCGCCAGATGGAAAACAGCCGTCTCCATGAATTCCAGTCGAAATTTTTTGAGAATTTGTATATTGCCGGGCTGTTGCATGACATCGGGAAGATCGGTGTTTCGGAAGCGATCTTGTGCAAGCAGGATAAATTGACGGAAGAAGAATATGAGATCATGAAGGGCCACACAACACGTGGCGCGGAGATCCTTTCGGCATTGACCGGCTTCGATGAAGTGATCAATGGCGTAAAATACCACCATGAACGTTATGACGGGAAGGGATATCCGGATGGCTTGAAAGGGGATGACATCCCCATCATCGCGGCCATCATTGCCGTGGCGGACACTTTTGATGCCATTACCACCGACCGTTCCTACCGCAAAGGTTTAAGCAAAGAGGTGGCGATATCCGAGATCCAGAAGAATTGCTACAAACAGTTTAATCCCAAGCCTGTTCAGGCGCTTATTGAGCTTCATCGCAAAGGTGAGTTGTAGATGGGCAGTAAGATCAAGAAAATCGGCATTCTTACTTCCGGTGGTGACGGACCGGGCATGAACGCCGCCATCCGTTCCGCTGTACGTTACTCCATGCATTACGGGCTGGAAGTCGCCGGTATCATGCGCGGCTACCAGGGCCTGCTCGAAGAAGACATTATCCTGCTCAACCACCGCTCGGTGTCGAACATCATCAACAAGGGCGGGACCATCCTCAAAACCGCGCGTTCCAGGGAATTTACCACGGATGAAGGCAAGGCCAAGGCCGCGGAGATCGCCCGTAAACATGCCATCGATGCCTTGATCGTCATCGGCGGCGACGGTTCCTATAAAGCCGCCAGCCGGTTTTATGAGCTTCACGGCATTCCCACCATCGGTCTGCCCGGGACCATTGACAATGATCTGCACGGTACAGACCAGACCATCGGCTGTTCCACCGCCATCAACACCGCGCTGGAGTCCATCGATAAGATCCGCGACACCGCCCAGAGCATGGAGCGCATTTTCGTCATTGAGGTCATGGGCAATAAATCCGGCTACATCGCCATGCAGGTGGCCCTGGCCGCCGGCGCCGAGGACGTCATCATCCCGGAGCTTAAGCCCGATTATGAAGCCATGCATCAGGAGATCCTGGAGGGTAACCGCAAGGGCAAGATCAGCTACATTGTGGTCGTGGCCGAAGGCGCGGGTATGGCCCCGGTCGTGGCCGAACATATCACCCATGCCACGGGTTTGGAGACCCGCTACGTGGTTTTGGGCCATGTCCAGCGCGGAGGGACCCCCAGCGGGCCGGACCGCATCCTGGCCACCCGGCTGGGCGCGGCCGCGGTCGACCTTTTGCTCAATGGCATTCACGGCAAGGCCGTCGGTGTCCTGGAGGAGGAAATCAATGTCATTGACCTCAAGGACGCCACCCGCCGCGTCCATACCGACATGGAACAGCAGTACGACCTGCTCAAGATCCTCACCTAGACTCAACGGCATTGCCGTTCAAAACGGGGTATTTTAGTGTTTTTGCGGATGGTTTTGGTGTTTTTGGGACCATAGCACCCAAATTCCAAGGCCAAGACAGAAAACAGCAGTCATGATTATCAGCGCCATTATTTAACTCCTTTTTGAGACATAAGATAAATACTCCACAAGATCAATCCCAAGCCAAGTATAGCAATCCCGATACGCATTAGCAAGGGCAAGTCTTTGAAGAAGTAGCTGGCAAACCCCACAGTAACAATATTTTTGCCAAGATCATTAATAGTTTTTGCAGTAAATTCCCGGGTTTCTTTGTTGAGAATAAGGTACACGCAGGACTCCTTTTCGCTTGGTTCCATCGGCGAAAGAGACTTGGGGGAGTCTGGTAAAAGATGGAAGATATTTTTTTGATAAGAGCGTTTGGGGAAAACGCCACTGATACGGAAATAGAATATCAAAAGTCAAAATCTCTGTCAAAGTCTTTGATTGCGCTGGACAGCCAAAGAGAGATTTGATATATTAACTATCTTTATTGACCGCACTTTTAAAGGGGGTAGTTCAAATGTCACAGGTTGTCGCCGATATCGATTCTCTGGTCAAGCAGCTGGTTTTGACCGACAATATTAAAGAGAAGGAAAAGCTGGCCCAGCAGATCCATGCCGAGGCCACTACCAAAGGCATTTTCCTGGCGTCCATCCACGACGTTTACCTGGCCCGCGGCAAAGGACAGGGCAAGAATTTCACCACGCCGGCCATGAACCTGCGTTCTTTGACGTATTACCTGGCCAAGGCCATTTTCCGTGTGGCCAAGCGCAACAATGCCGGCGCCTTCATTTTTGAGATCGCCAAGTCTGAAATGGGCTACACCAACCAGCCGCCCATCGAATATGTCGGCGTCATCCTGGCCGCGGCCATCAAGGAAGGGTACAAGGGCTCGGTATTCATCCAGGGCGACCATAGCCAGATCAAGGCCGCCGAATACGTCAAGGACAAGACTAAAGAGGTCAATGCGCTTAAAGAACTGGTCCATGACTGCCTGGCCGCCGGTTTTTACAATATCGACGTTGATTCTTCGACCACCGTGGACCTCTCCAGGCCTACTTTGACCGAACAGCAGCGCGATAACTTTGAGGTTTGCGCCGAAATGACCGCGTTCATCCGCAAACACCAACCGCGCGGCGTGCATGTGTCCGTGGGCGGGGAGATCGGCGAGGTCGGCCACAAGAACAGCACCGTCGAAGAATTGGTTGCTTTCATGGACGGCTACAACAAGACTTTGGCCAAAGGCACCCAGGGTTTGAGCAAGATCTCGGTGCAGACCGGGACCTCGCACGGCGGGGTGGTCCTGCCCGACGGCACCATGGCCAATGTCAGCGTCGATTTCGAGACCCTGAAGGCCCTTTCGGCCGCGGCCCAGAAAAAATACGGCATGGGTGGGGCGGTGCAGCACGGCGCCTCCACTTTGCCGGACAATGCGTTCAATAAGTTCCCGGAAGTCAACACCATCGAGATCCATCTGGCGACCAATTTCCAGAACAAGACGCTCGACAGCAAATTGTTCCCCAGGGACCTGTACGCCAAAATGGTGGAATGGACCAAGGCCAATTGCCAGAGCGAACGCAAGGCCAAGGACACCGAGGAGCAATTCATTTACAAGGCCCGCAAGCGCGCTTTGGGCCAGTTCAAGAAAGACATCATGAACATGCCCGAGAGCGTCAAGGACGGCATCGCGGCGGAGATCGAGAAGAATTTCGAGTTCCTGTTCAAACAGCTCAATGTCCAGGACACCAAGGATTTTGTCACGTCCATCGTAAAGCCCGTCGATGTCACCATCGGTTTGCGCACATCACAGGCGGTGCTCGACGGCGAAGGGGATGATTGATATGGCCAAAATATACTACGACAAAGATTGCAACATCAATGACATCAAGAGCAAGACCATCGCGGTGGTGGGCTACGGCATCCAGGGCAGGGGCCAGGCGCTCAACCTGCGCGACAGCGGCCTGAAGGTCATCGTGGCCCAGCGTCCCGGCGGCCCGAATTATGAGCAGGCCAAAAAGGACGGGTTCAAGCCCATGTCCGTGGAAGAAGCGGCCAAGAAAGCGGATGTCATCGTCATCCTGACCCAGGACCATGTGCAGGCCGACATTTACAAGCATTCCATCGCCCCATACCTGGCCAAGGGCAAGGCGCTGGCCTTTTCGCACGGGTTTAACATCCATTTCAAGTTCATTGTCCCGCCCAAAGACGTGGACGTGTTCATGATCGCGCCCAAAGGGCCCGGTTCCCTGGTGCGCCGCCAGTATGAAGAAGGCAAAGGCGTGCCGTGCCTGGTCGCCGTGCACCAGAATGCCACGGGCAAGGCCCTGAAGATCGCTTTGGCCTACGCCAAAGGTATCGGCGGCTCGCGCGCAGGCATCATCGGCACCACGTTCAAGGAAGAGACCGAAACCGACCTCTTCGGCGAGCAGGCCGTGCTCTGCGGCGGGGCCAGCGAACTGGTCAAGGCCGGCTTCGAGACCCTGGTCAAGGCCGGGTACCAGCCGGAGATCGCGTATTTTGAATGTTTGCATGAATTGAAGCTGATCGTGGACCTGATGTACGAAGGCGGCATCCAGGGCATGCGCAAACGCGTGTCCGACACCGCCGAATACGGCGACATGACCCGCGGCCCGCGCATTGTCAATGCCCGCACCCGCGCGGAAATGAAGAAGATCTTGAAAGAAGTGCAAAGCGGCAAATTCGCCAGGGAGTGGATGGCTGAGAATAAGAAGGGCCGCAAGAACTTCCTTAAGATGCGCAAGGCCGGTGAGGCCCATCCTGTGGAAAATGTGGGCGCCCGACTTAGGGCCATGATGAGCTGGATGAAAAAGTAATCTATTGAGACATAATACCCCTCGCTGTTATATAATCTAAGGGCGGCTCAATAGGCCGCCCTGATTATTTATGGAGACTTGAATGAAGCTGCATTTAGGCTGTGGGACCAAAAAAATGCCCGGCTGGGTCAATATCGACTCGGTCAAAGGGGTGGAACCTGACCTGGTGCATGACCTGACCAGGCCTTTTCCCTATGCCGACCAGAGCGTGGATGAGGTCCTGGCCGAGGATTTGCTGGAGCATTTCGACAAATACATGCGGGTCCTGGTCATCAGTGAATGGGTCAGGGTGCTCAAGGTTGGGGGCACCATCACCATACAGGTGCCCAATTTTAAGAAGATCCTGTTCAAATATTTCAAATTCGGCTTCGATAATTTTGTGGATTTTATCTTCGGCGAGAATATGTGGAATTCCAAAGTTTATATAGGCCATTTCGGCAACCATAAGTGGGGGTACTCGCCTGAAACCTTAAAGGCCTTTGTGTCGCAATTCGGCATTGAACCTTTGAAGGTCGAGACCGTGGGGCTTAACGTCCGTCTGCTTGGCCGCAAGGCCAGGCACGTATCCAAAGAAGAGATCGATCGTTTAGTCATCGCATCCCATGCGAATAAATTTGGCCCCGGGCCCGATAAGGTGGATTTCGCCTTTGCCCGCGCCAAAATACAACAATTTCAGGAGCAGTCCCATGGAACATAAAGGACCCAAAGAGAGAGTTTACATTTTCGACACCACCTTGCGCGACGGGGAGCAGGCGCCCGGCGCCACCATGACCGCGCAGGAAAAACTGGAGATCGCCTTCGGTTTGGAGCGTTTGGGCGTCGACATCATCGAAGCCGGATTTCCCATTTCCTCCAAGGGGGATTTTGATTCGGTCAAGACCGTGGCCCAGAACATCAAAAATTCTTATGTCTGCGGCCTGGCGCGTTCGATCACCAAAGACATCGACGCGGTCATCGAGGCGGTCAAGCCGGCCAAACACAAACGCATCCATATTTTCCTGGCCACCTCCAAGATCCACCTGGAGCACAAGTTCAAGAAAAGCCAGGACGAGATCCTGGACATGGCGGTCGCGGCGGTCAAATACGCCCGCAAGCACATGGATAATATCGAATTCTCACCGGAAGATGCCTCCCGCACGGAAAAAGCCTTCCTGTACCGGGTTTTGGAAGCGGTCATCAAGGCCGGGGCCACGACCGTCAATATTCCCGACACAGTAGGATACTCCACGCCACAGGAATACGGCGCGGTCATCGCGGGCATTTGCGACAATGTGCCCAACATCAACAAGGCCATTGTGTCCACCCATTGCCATGATGACCTGGGGCTGGCGGTGGCCAATTCGCTGGCCGGGGTCATCAACGGCGCGCGCCAGGTGGAATGCACCATCAACGGCATCGGTGAACGGGCAGGGAACGCCTCGATGGAGGAGATCGTCATGGCCTTGCGCACGCGCGCGGACTTCTTCGGATTGACGACCAATATCAACACCAAAGAGTTCTACCGCATCTCGCGCATGGTCAGCAAAGCCACGGGCTTCCTGGTGCCGCCTAACAAGGCCATTGTGGGCGCCAATGCGTTCCGCCATGAAAGCGGCATCCACCAGGACGGCATGCTGAAGGAGCGGCGTACCTACGAGATCATGAACCCGGAAGATGTCGGCGTCCCCTCGCACGAGGGATTGGTTTTGGGCAAGCATTCCGGCCGCCACGCCTTCATCGACCGTTTGAAGCGCTTGGGTTTTGAATTAAAGGACAGCGAGGTCGATGCCGCGTTCATGCGGTTCAAGGACCTGGCGGACAAAAAGAAAGAGATCTATGACGAGGACTTGATCGCCATCGTTGAGGATGAGGACCAGGTCACCAAGGAAACCGTCAGTTTAAAAGACCTGGTGTACACCAGCGGCACCAAAGTCAAGCCCCTGGTGACGGTCACTTTGGACTATAAGGGCAAGAAAGTCCACAAGCAATCCACCGGCGACGGGCCTATTGACGCCTGTTACAAGGCCATTGCCGCGGCGGTCAAGGTCAAGGCCAAATTGCTCGACTACAGCATCAAGTCCGTGACCCAGGGCGATGACGCTTTGGGTGAGGTGGGTGTCAAGATCAGCGTCCAGGGCAAGAATTACCTGGGCCGCGGGGCAGGCACCGACATCATCGAGGCTTCGGCCAAGGCGTATATCAACGCCATCAACAAGGCCCTAGCCCAAAAGTCCCCGTCGGGAAAATAATGGTCCACCAGCCAGCGGCCATATACGGCATCATCGGTAACCCGCTTGACCACAGCCTTTCCCCGCTCATGCACAACGCGGCGTTCAAGGCGCTCAAGGTCAATGCCGTGTACAAACTCTTTCCTTTGGCGGATGAGCGGGAATTGAAACTGTTCATGGAAGACCTCAAGGAAGAGGGCAATCCTATTTTCGGCCTGAACGTCACCGTGCCCTACAAGGAAGCGGTCCTGCCGTTTTTGGACACCGTCGATCCCTTTGCCGTCAAGGCGGGGGCGGTCAACACCATTGCCATCACGCATGAGCGCAAGATGTTCGGTTTTAACACCGACGGGCCGGGGTTTTTGGCGCACCTGGCGGAACTGGGCTTTGATCCCAAGGGCAAGCGCGTTGCCATTTTAGGCGCCGGCGGTACCACGCGCGCTATTCTTAGTTCTCTGTGTTTGATCGACGGCCGGCCGGAGAGCATCAAGCTCTATAACCGCACCAAAGCCAAAGCGCAAGCCCTACTCAACGAACTGGGGCAGAAGATGGATGCCAGCATTGTTGAGGTGGTGTCCCACCCGGAAGACCTCAACGTGGAGTTGGCCGATTGCCTGATCAATACCACCTCCGTTGGTCTCAAAGGCACAGACAAGCTTTTGGTCGACCCCGACGGCCTGCATCCGGACATGCTGGTCTACGATGTCATTTACAATCCGCCGCAGACGCTTTTGCTTAAAGTTGCCAAAGACAAGGGCGCCATGACCGCCAACGGGCTGGGCATGCTCTATTACCAGGGTGTGCTGGCATTCAACCACTGGGCGGGCATGGTCATCGACGATAAATACAAGAAGATCATGCGCAAGGCCTTAGAGGACGGCGCTGCCGCCGGTAAAAGGGTATGATCGACATTATGTTCCTGGTATTCGGGGCGATGGTCGGCAGTTTCCTGAACGTCTGCATTGTCCGTCTGCCGTTGGACAAGTCTGTGGTATTCCCCGCGTCCCATTGTGTGCATTGCAAAAAATCCATCGCCTGGTATGACAATGTCCCGATCATCAGCTGGCTTGTGCTCCAAGGCAAATGCCGGCATTGTGAAGGGCCCATCTCGGTGCGGTACTGGGTGGTCGAACTGGCCGCCGCTTTGATATTCTGGGGCTTTTACCGGTATTTCGGCCTAAGCCCGTTGTTGTTGCCGTACCTGGTCATGGCCGGGTGTTTTATGGTGGCCGTCTTTGTGGATTTTGCCCACCGCATCATTCCCGACCAGGTCACCGTCGGGGGCATGGCGGTGGGGATCGTCTTGAGCGCCCTGATACCGGCCCTGCATCCGGAAGGCCCGACCGATGCGGCTCTGGGTACGGCCATGGCCGGGACCATCGTGCTGGTCTGTATGGGGCTGACTTTTATTTATCCTTTCTTCTGCAAACACCTGATGGAGGACGATGACCCCGCGGCGGACCGGCCGGTAAAAATTTTAGTCATTTCTTCCCTGCTGGCCTCGATACTGATCAACGCGGGAGCCGGATTTTTGCCGGCAAGGTTTGAACCATACGCGTGGAGCTTGAGTGCCGCGCTTTCGGGGTTTATCGTCGGTGGCGGGCTGGTCTATGCCATGGGCCTGGTCGGCGACATCGTGTTCAAGAAAGAAAGCATGGGCGGGGGGGACGTGAAATTGATGGCCATGGTGGGCGCGTTCATGGGTTGGAAGCTGGCGATCTTAAGTTTTTTCCTGGCCCCGTTCTTCGGCGCGGCATATGGCATCGCCGAGAAGATCCGCACCAAGGACAGCACCATCGCCTATGGGCCGTTTTTGGTCATGGGCGCGCTGGTGAGTTTGTTCTGGGGCCATGCCATCATCCGCTGGGTCATGAATGGGGGCATTTACGGTTTATGAAATACTTGGGCGCCATTGTATTGTTTTTATCATGCGCCATGCCGGTGTGTGCCGCCGCCCCGACCAATGTGGCTTTAACTTATAATATCCAGGCAGGGACCCTGCATGTTTCGGCAAGGCATCCCACTGACCGGCAGAACAGGTATTATGTGCGGTCTGTTATTATTTATAAAAATGGTGAAAGATTTGAAGAAGCGACATTTACCCGCCAGGATTCACCCGCCGTATTTGAAGCGGATGTGCAGGTGGAAGCCGTCCCCGGCGATACGCTCCGGGTCGAACTGCTGGCCACCGAAGGCGGGATCGGCAGGGCGGAGTTGACCATTCCGGCGCAAGCGCAAGGCGGCACATGAAGAACATTGTCCTTATAGGCATGATGGGTTCAGGCAAGACCATGATCGCGGCGGCTTTGGCCAAAAAGCTCAACGTCCCGCATGTGTCGACGGACATGCTCATCCGGCAGGAGGCCAAAACCGGGATCAAGGACATTGTGGCGCAAAAGGGCTGGGAGCATTTCCGGCAGTTGGAGCATAAGGCCGTGGCCCAGGCGGCCGCGCAGGACGGTGTGGTCATTGACTGCGGCGGCGGGGTGGTGCTGGAGCCTAAAAATATGGAATTACTGCGCAAGAATGGTATAATTTTCTATCTTGAAGCGCCTCCCGAGGCGCTTTATAAAAGATTGAAGGGTGATCCCCATCGTCCCTTGCTCCAAGTCGCCGACCCCCTGGCAGAATTGACCACGATCTACAACGAACGGCTCCCCCTGTACAATCAGGCCGACCATATTATCGATGCCTCGGACGCGTCGATCGACGGCCCGGTTGCGCAAATACTATCGAAATATAAGGGGTAACCGTGAAGGAACAGGACGCGTGGTTGGTGCTCAATGCCGTGCCGGGACTCGGCAGCGGCAGGATACGGCTTTTGGCAGGGCATTTCGGCTCCGCAAACGCGGTGCTGGAGGGGACATACGAGGAATTGGCCGGTTGCGGCATCATCACCCCGCACACCGCCCGCAATATAGTTCATTTTCCTAAAGACAAATTCTTAGGGGATGAATATAATCTAGTTCAATGCCAGGGTGTACGGGTATTGACGGCCGCGGATGAGGATTTTCCCCAAAGCCTGCTGGACATACCCGACGCGCCTGTTGTTCTTTATGTCAAAGGCGATGCGCGCCTGCTCTACGCCGGGGCAGTGGCTTTGGTCGGCTCCCGGGTCAGCTCCCATTATGGCCGCTCGACAGCGGAACGTTTTGCCGCGGCGTTCGCGCAAGCGGGGCTGGTGGTTGTTTCCGGCCTGGCCCGCGGTATCGACACGGCGGCCCATCGCGGCTGCCTGGATGCCGGCGGCAAGACCGTCGCGGTCCTGGGCTGCGGTCTGGCGCATGTGTACCCCAAGGAAAACAGCGCTCTGTTGGCGGCGATCATACAAAACGGCGCCGCGGTTTCCGAACTGCCTTTGGGCACGCCGCCTTTGCCGCTTAATTTTCCGCGGCGCAACCGCATCATCACGGGTTTAAGCGCGGCCACGGTCGTGGTCGAGGCCGGTGAAAAAAGCGGGGCCCTGATCAGCGCCGTGTACGCGGCCGAGCAGGGCAAGGACGTGTTCGCGGTCCCGGCCAATGTGGACCACGAGACTGCCGCGGGCAGCAACCGTTTGATCAAGGACGGCGTCCGGGTGGCTTTAAGCCCGTTGGATGTGCTGGAAGAAATAAAGGGTTCTTTGCAGATGGCATTCCCCGCAGTCCTGGCCGAAACCGGTGCGGCGCGGGTGACCCTGACCGACGGGGAAATGGGGTTTTACCAATGCCTCTCCAGCGAGCCCGTGCATATCGATGAACTTTTGACGCAGGCCAACCGTCCGCCGCATGAAGCGGCGCAGGCCATGCTTAACCTGGAATTAAAAGGCGTTGTCCGGCAGTTACCCGGCAAATACTACGTGAAAATATAATATGGCAAAAACCGCGAAATCCCTGGTCATCGTCGAGTCCCCGGCCAAGGTCAAGACCATCAACAAGATCCTGGGGAACAAATTCAAGGTCACGGCCTCCATGGGGCATTTGATCGACCTGCCCAAATCCACCCTCGGTGTCGACGTGGACAATGACTTCCTGCCGAAATTCATCGTGGTGCGCGACAAGCAGAAGACCATGAAGAAATTAAAGCAGGAAGCCGAAGGCATGGACACCATTTACATCGCCACCGACCCTGACCGTGAAGGCGAGGCCATCGGCTGGAATTTGATCGAGCACATTGCGCAGGGCAAGAAAGTCCTGCGCGTGGTTTTCCATGAGATCACCAAGGACGCGGTCAAGAAGGCCTTCGAGCACCCGCGCGAATTCGACCGCAAGAAGGTCGACGCCCAGAATGCCCGCCGCGTGCTGGACCGCATCGTCGGTTACCAGATCAGCCCCTTGCTTTGGAAGAAAGTCGGTTCACGTTTGAGCGCCGGCCGCGTGCAGTCGGTGGCCCTACGGCTCATCGTCGAGCGGGAAGAGGCCATCAAGAATTTTACACCGGTGGAGTACTGGCAGATCGCGGTGGACCTGCAGAAGAAGGGTGTTGAGGGCGTTTTGACCGCGGCCCTGGAGAAGATCAATGGCGCCAAAGCGGAGCTCAAAGAAGAGGGCCAAGCCAAAGGCATCGTCAAGGAATTGAAAGCCCAGGCCTTCGAGATCGCCGCCATCAATAAGAAGGAAGTCCGGCGCAATGCCCCGGCGCCTTTTATCACCAGCACCCTGCAGCAGGAGGCCTTCGGCAAACTGGGATTTAACACCTCCAAGACCATGATGATCGCCCAGCAACTGTACGAAGGTATCGAGATCGGCGATGAAGAGCCTGTGGGTTTGATCACCTACATGCGCACGGACTCGGTCAACATCGCCGATGAGGCCATCACCAAGGTCCGCGGCTATATCAAAAAAGAATACGGCGCCGATTACCTGCCGGATACGCCCAATAAATTCAAGTCCAAGAAAAGTGCCCAGGAAGCCCACGAGGCCATCCGTCCGACGGACATCCTGCGCAAGCCCGACGATGTCAAAAGTTTCCTGACCGAAGAACAGTTCCGTTTGTACAATTTGATCTGGAAACGTTTCATCAGCTGCCAGATGACCCCGGCGGTGTTCGAGCAGACCAAGATCGAAGTGACCGCGGGCCGTTTCCAGCTGGGCGCCAGCGGTTCCATCCTGTCTTTTGCCGGTTATTTGACCGTGTACAGGGACAATGAGGAGGAAGAAGAAGGCAAGCTGGACTCATCCCTGTATGAAAAAGGCGACAAGTTGGGGCTCAAAGAGGTCAAATCCACCCAGCATTTTACCAAACCCCCGGCCCGGTATTCGGAAGCCAGTTTGGTCAAGGCCCTGGAAGAGCAGGGCATCGGCCGGCCGTCGACCTACGCGTCCATTATCCAGACTTTGGTGGCTCGCAACTATGTCCTGCGCGACCGAGGGTATTTTACCGCCACGGACCTGGGCATTCAGATCTGCAATTTGCTCGTCGAGTATTTCAAGAAGATCATGGACATCGGTTTTACCGCCAGCATGGAAGGGGAGCTCGACGCCATCGAGGAGGGCGAGTTCACCTATGTGAAGGTCCTGCAGGATTTCTGGGGACCGTTCAAGGAAGACCTGGATTATGCCATGGCCAATATCCAGAAGACCCATGTGGCTGTGGACCGTCCCTGCCCGCTGTGCGGGGCGCCCATGGCGGTCAAGTGGGGCCGGCGCGGGCGGTTCATCAGCTGCACCAAATTCCCCGAATGCAAGCACGCGGAACCTTTTGCCGTCGGTGTCAAATGTTTGGAGCCGGGCTGCGTTGGCGAATTGGTCGAGCGGCGCAACGGCCGCGGCGCCACCTTCTACGGCTGCAGCCGTTACCCGGAGTGCAAGTTCATCACGAACAAACTCCCCAAAAATGAATAAATATATTGAAAAATTCCTTTCCTACCTTGAGATCGAAAAAAATTATTCCCCGCACACCTTGCTCAACTACCGCCTCGATCTGCAGGAATTCGCCAAATTTTTAGGCAGTGATCCCGTCGAGTCCATCCAGTATTCCACCCTGCGCCGGTTCCTGGCGCAAATGCGTGAGCGCAATCTCAAGCCCCGCAGCGTGGCCCGCAAGCTCTCCAGCCTGCGGTCGTTCTTTAAATACCTACAGCGCGAGAAAGTCATCAAGAGCAACCCGGCCGCCTTGCTGGTGACGCCCAAACTCGACAAGCCCCTGCCGCATTTTTTAAGCGAAGCGGAAGCCGTCCAGCTCATCGAGGCGCCAAAGTCCGACAAGATCAGCGACCAGCGCGACCGTGCCATCTTCGAGGCCCTGTATTCGACCGGCATGCGGGTGAGCGAACTGGTGGGACTGGACGTTGAGGATGTGGATTTTATCAGCAATATCGTGCGGGTCATGGGCAAGGGTCGGAAGGAACGCATCATTCCCATCGGCGACACGGCCCTGGAGTCCATGAAAGACTACGTGGACCACCGTCCCCATGAGTCAAAGGCCATGTTCCTCAACAGAAGCGGCACCCGTTTGAGCGACCGCAGCGTGCGCAACATCATCAATAAATTCATCCTCAAAGAATCGGTGCGCCAGCACGTCACCCCGCATATGTTCCGCCATTCTTTTGCCACCCATTTGCTCAACCGCGGGGCGGACCTGCGCTCGGTGCAGGAATTGCTCGGCCACGTGAACCTGTCCACCACCCAGATCTACACCCACCTGACCACGGACAAGCTCAAGAACGTCTACGACAAAGCCCATCCCAGGGCTTGATACCCCGTCGCTTTTCAAGTAGAATAGGCCAAATGCCTATTCTATATGACGTAGTTTTCTTATTATATGGGCTGGTCTATTTTCCCTACCTTTTGCTCACCGGACGCTGGCACAGCGGTTTTGCCCAGCGCTTCGGTATCTTTCCTGCGCAGATAAAGACGCGATTGGCCGCCTCATCCAATATCTGGGTGCATGCCGTCAGTGTGGGCGAGGTGATGGCGGTCGAAGGGTTCATCCGCCGGCTCAAAGAGCGCCGGCCCGGTGACACTATCGTCTGTTCGGTCACCACCAAGACCGGTTATGAACTGGCCCGCAAACGTTTGGAAGGTGTGGCCTGTGTGGTCGCGTCGCCCCTGGATTTCAACTGTGTGGCGGACCGGTTCGTGCGCCTTATCCGCCCGAAACTCTACATCGCCGCCGAGACCGAGATCTGGCCGAACCTCTTCGGTCGCCTGCACAAAGAAGGGACGCCGGTTGTTATCATCAACGGCCGTATTTCCGACCGCTCTTTCGGGCGTTACAAGGCGATCAAAGCATTGCTTAAGCCGGTGTTGGCTAAAGTCGACCTGTTCGCCATGCAGAGCGGGCTTGATGCGTCGCGCATCAAAGAGCTGGGCGCGGCCCCTGAAAAAGTCGTTACCGTGGGCAATATCAAATTCGACGATGCCCCGCCGGACAAAGGGGCGGGAACTGATCCGTCCAGACCGCTTTGGGTGGCAGGCAGTACGCATCCCGGCGAGGAGCAGATCGTCCTGGATGTGTTTAAAAAATTTCCCCCGGACTGGCGCCTGACCATCGCGCCCCGGCATGTGGAGCGCGCCACAGAAGTGCGGCGCCTGGTCGAGCAGGCTGGCCTCAAGAACAGGGTGGAGGTCATTGATACGGTCGGCCGCCTGCGTGATCTGTACGCGCAAGCGTCTCTGGTCTTTGTGGGTAAAACGTTATGTGTAGGCGGCGGGCAAAATGTCATTGAACCCGCATTTTTCGCCAAGCCCATCGTGATCGGCCCCAGGACGGAAAATTTCCGGGACATTGTGGCGTCTTTTAAAGCGGACCGGGCACTGGTGCAGGTCGAGAACGCGGCCCAATTCGAGGCCGCGGTTTTGACATTGGCCAATAATCCGCACGCCCGAAAAGAACTTGGGGCGCGGGCCAGGGCGGTCATTGACAAGAACCAGGGCGCGAATGAACACACCCTTAAACTCATCGAACGATGGCTCTAAGAACGTACATATATGCTTTGATGACCGACCGCCGCCGGGGGCCGCTGGATGGCATTGTGAAATTTTTCCTTTGGCTTTTGTCGCTGGCATACGGATTGGTCGTGCGCATCACCCGCGGCCTGTATTTGCGCGGTATTTTGCCCTCGTACCGCGCGCCCAAGCCGGTCATCAGCGTGGGGAACATGACCGTCGGCGGCACAGGCAAGACCCCGCTGGTCATCGCGGTGGTGCATGCGCTGGCCGCCCGCCAGTTGCGGCCGGCGGTGCTGATCCGCGGGTATATGTCCCAGCCGGGTGAGTTCAGCGATGAGGCCCGCATGCTGGCCGAACACCTGCCGGATGTGCCCATCCTGGTCGGCTCCGACCGCCAAACCAGCATCGAGGAGGCTCTCAAACACCACGCCGTGGATGTATTTGTCTGCGATGACGCGTTCCAGCACTGGCCCCTGCAGAGGGACCTGGATATTGTGGCGGTGGATGCGGCCAATCCGGTGGGTAATGGCCATCTTTTGCCGCGGGGCATTTTGCGCGAACCCCTCGACGGGTTTAAGCGCGCCCAGGTCATTGTCCTGACCAAGGCCGACAGCCCGCAGGCCGATGCCACGGCCCTGCACGAGCGCCTGCAAAAGCTCAATCCCAAGGCCCTGGTGGCCGAATCCCGCCATGCCTGTACCGGCTGCGTCGATGCCTTTGAAAAGATCCCCTATGACCACCACCATTTGAAGGGCGTGTCCGTGGCCGCGTTTTGCGCCATCGCCGACCCTGAATCGTTCCGCCGCAGTTTGCAGGAGGCGGGTTTCCACATCGCCAATCTGTTCGTGTTCATGGACCATCACGCCTACACGCCGGAGGACATGGCCATGGTGCGCAAATTCGTCCAGGACCATGATGTCCAGATCGTGCTGACCACGCACAAGGACGCGGTCAAGATACAGCCGTTCAAAGAGTTCTGGCAGGGTTTTAAAGTGTATTACCTTCAAGTAGAGGTCGAGATCACGCATGGCAAAAATGTCTTTATCGAACGAATCGTTTCTGCTGCCCGTCATTAAGTTCGGGGCAACGGTATTTCGGGCTTTGCCTTTCGGGTTGAGCTTATGGATCGCCCGCCGGGTGGGGCAGGCCGGTTATTACCTGCTGCCTAAAAAGAGACGGGTGGTTTACCTGAATTTAAAGACCGTGTTCGCCGGCCGCAAGAGCCCTTCGGAGATCCGCCGCATCGCCCGCACGGTGTTCCGCAATTTCGCCCAAAGTTTTGTGGAAGTCATGTGCATGCCCAAGATCAAAGTTGAATTCCGGCGTTTTTTGACATTGGAGGGCAAAGAGAACCTGGACGATGGTTTGACCAAAGGCAAAGGTGTGATATTTTTGGCCATACATTCCGGCAGCTGGGAATTGGCCAGCATGGTGGGCAGTTTATGCGACCAGCCTTACAATATCGTCGCCAATGAGCAGCCCAAAGCCCCCCGGCTGGACGACCTCCTGAATGAATACCGCAGGACCGCCGGCGCCAAAGTCATTGAGCCGGGAGGATCGACCACCCGCGATATCATCCGGGCTTTGCAAAGCAATGAGATCGTTACCCTGGTGCTGGACCAGGGCGGTAAAGACGGAACGGTGGTCAAATTCCTTGGAAAGAACGCGTCCATGTCCACGGGCGCCATCCGCCTGGGGCTTAAATACGGTATCCCGATCTGCCCGGTTTGGATCGTCCGCGATGAGAAGAACCATAATTGCCTGACATTTTTTCCCGCTCTGGACCTGCCCGAAGGCGAATACACGGAACAGACCTTGTCAACAGCCACCCGCCAGGCGGCGGAATTTTTTGAGAAACTCCTTTATGACCATCCGCAGGAGTACATGTGGTTCTACAAGGTCTTTAAATATTCGAACGAGGCCAACGTGCTCATCGTCGATGACGGCAAGACCGGGCATTTGCGCCAGTCCCAGGCCGCGGCCCAGGTCCTCAAAAGCGCTTTGGCCGGCCACGGCAAAAGCGTGCAGGAGAGGACCGTCCGGGTGGATTTCAAGAGTTTCCTGGCCGCGAAATGTTTTTCCCTGTACACGTTCCTGGCCCAGGCCTTCAGGTTTTTATTGCGTGAAGAGGCCTTACGCCTCTTTTTGACCGAAGAGTGTTATAAGGCCTTGTTGGGGTACCGTCCTGATTTTATCGTCTCCTGCGGCTCGAGCGGGGGAGGCGTTAATTTCTTTTTGAGCCGCTGCTGGCAGGCCAGGTCCATTTGCATACTGAAACCCGGTTTGGTTTCCTGGGAACGTTTTGACCTGGTGATCGCGCCGGAACATGACCGCCCCAAAAAACCCTTGAAGACTAAAATGGCCCTGACCAAGGCCGCGCTGAACCTGGTCACGCCGGAATATTTACAGGAGCACGCCGGGCTGCTGCTTAACCGGTATTCGCATTTGAAAGGCAATACCCGCACCAAGATCGGCCTTTTGCTGGGAGGGAACACCAAGGGGGTGGCCTTCAATGAATCCCAGGTGCGTTTGCTGTTGCGCCAGGTCAAGGACGCGGCTTTGCATTTTAACGCCGATGTGCTGGTGACCACCTCAAGGCGCACGCCCCCGGCCATCGACGCGCTGGTGGCCAAAGAGTTAAAGAATTTCGAGCGTTGCCCCTTGTGCATCATCGCCAATGAGAACAATGTCCCGGAAGCGGTCGGTGGTATCCTGGGCTTGAGCGACCTTTTGATCGTTTCGGGTGAGAGCATTTCCATGGTCTCCGAGGCGGCATCCTCGGGCAAGCGCACCATCGTTTTTTCGCCTTCGGGCGGTTACGAGAGGCCTTCGAATAAATACGACCGTTTTGTGATGGGGCTTAGCGAGGGAGGATTTGTGATGGCCTGCGCCATCAAGGACCTTTCCACCGCCATCACCGGCATGATGCGCAATAAATTTGCCTTGAAGGTCGATGACCGCGCGGCGGTAGGCAAAGCTATTGAGGGGATCCTGTGAACATTTTGCAGATATTGCCGGAGCTCAATGTCGGCGGGGTGGAAACCGGGACCCTGGATTTCGCCAAATACCTGGTGGCGGCCGGGCATAAGTCCGTGGTGGTTTCCGCCGGCGGGGCCCTGGTCGAGGACCTGGAACGCGGCGGGTCGAAACATTACATCCTGCCCGTACAGAAGAAGAATATTTTCCTGATGATGGCGGCGGCGCGTAAGCTCGCGGCCATCATCCGCGATGAGGACATCGACATTGTGCATGCCCGCTCGCGCGTGCCCGTGTGGGTGGCGTTCTTCGCCTGCCGCAAAACAAAAGCCGCGCTGGTGACCACCTGCCACGGGTATTATGCCCCGCATTTGTTCAGCCGCGCCATGGGCTGGGGCAAGCGGGTCATCGCCATTTCCGAGGTCATCGGCCGCCACATGGTTCAGGATTTCAAGGTCCCGCCGGAGGTGGTGCGCATCATCCCGCGCAGTGTGGACCTTTCGCGTTTCCAGATCGCGCGCGCGGTCAAAGCGCCGGGGGAGCCCAAGGTCGTCACCATGATCGGCCGCATCACGCCGCTCAAAGGCCATCCGTATTTTTTAAAAGCCATGGCCCAGGTCATGCGCCAGTTCCCCGATGTGCGCGTCAAGATCATCGGCGACGCGCCTTCCAAGAAAAAAGCGTACAAGGACGAGCTGGTGCTTTTGGCCAGGCGTTTGGGACTGTCCAATAATGTGGAATTTTTAGGCAACCGCCGGGACATACCGGAACTTCTGGCCCAGTCGGATTGCTTGGTGCTTTCGACCGTCACGCAGGAGGCCTTCGGCCGGGTCATTCTGGAGGCCCAGGCCGCCGGGGTGCCGGTGGTGGCCACCCGGGTGGGCGGGGTCATTGAGATCATTGAGGACGGCAAGACCGGGCTCCTGGTCATGCCCAAGGATCCGCCGGCCATGGCCAAAGCGGTCTTGCGGCTTTTGACCGATAGCACCCTGGCGCAGAAGATCGTCGAGCAGTCCCAGAAAAGGATCGATGAGCGCTACACCATCAGACACATGGCCGATGCCACCATCAAGGTCTACGAGGAAGTTTTGAACTCCATGAACATCCTGGTGGTGAAATTGACCGCCGTCGGGGACATCATCCTTTCGACCGCCGCGTTGGCGGCCCTGCGCGGACGTTTTCCCCATGCCCAGGTCCATTGCCTGACCTCGCCCGAGGGTTCGGCGGTGCTGCAACGCTGCCCGTACCTTAACAATGTTATCCTGTTCGATCCCCATAAAAAGAATTTCAAGGCGGTATGGGACATGGGCGATGACCTGCGCAGCTACCGTTTCGACAAGGTCATTGACCTGCAGAACAACCGCCTAAGTCATATCCTGGCTTTTCTTTGCCTGGCCAAGGAGAGTTACGGTTACGATAACGGCAAATTTTCTTTTTTGCTTTCCCATAAGATCAAGGACGATATCCCGGGCCTGTCCCCGGTGCCGCACCAATTCCGCATATTGAAAATGCTGGGCATTGACTACAACAACAGCGTGCGCCTGGAACTATGGACTTCCCCGCGGGACGAGGAGTACGCCCAGTCTTTGCTCGACGGCGAATGGATGGGGGGCGGCGGGGAAGTGGTGGGCATCAATATCGCGGCTTCGGCCCAATGGCAGACCAAGAACTGGCCGGTGGACCATATCGTCAAGCTCTGCGACATGCTGGGCGCGAGGAACATCCGGGTGGTATTGACCGGCCAGCAAAAGGACAAAGGCCTGGCCCGGCTGATCCTGCATAAAACCAAGGCCAAGCCCGCGGATTTCACCGGAAAAACGAACCTGCTGCAGCTGGCCGCCCTGATCAGCCGCTGCAAGGCCTATGTTTCCCCGGATTCCGCGCCGCTGCACATTGCCGCCGCGATGCGGGTACCGGTCGTCGCCTTGTTCGGGCCCACGGACCCCAAGCGCCATATGCCGCCGGCGGACAAGAGCGCGGTGTTCGCGCGGCCGCTCAAATGCGCCCCATGTTACAGCGGCACATGCAAGATCAAGACGCACGCGTGCATGCAGGAAATATTACCGGAGGACGTGGCCGGCAAGGTCAGGGAGTTCATTGAATCCAGGGAGCGCCATCTTTAATGAACATTGTCTTAATGGCCAATCATTTCAACACCGGCGGGATCACCAGTTACCTGCTCAATTTAAGCCGGGGCCTGGCGCTGGAGGGACACCAGGTATGGATCGCGTCCGGCGGGGGCAATTGCACCGCTCTTTTAAAAGACAGCATGGTCAAGCATGTGCGCCTGGACATCCGGGTCAAGTCCGAGGTGCACCCGAAAATGTGGCTGGCCCTGCCGGGTTTGACCGGCCTGGTCAGGCGGGAGAACATCGACATCATGCATGCCAATACCCGGGTCACCCAGGTCATGGCCGCGATCGCCTCGCGCCGCACCGGTGTGCCGTTCGTTTCCACGGCCCACGGATTTTTCAAGCCGCGGCTGTTCCGCAGGATGTTTCCCTGCTGGGGACAGGGCGTCATTGCCATCAGCCGGGGCGTGTGCGAACATTTGATCAACGATTTCCACCTTTTAACATCGCAGGTGCATTTGATCGCCAATGGCATTGATATAAGCCAGTTCATTGTCCTGGATGAAGAGGGCCGCCGCAGCCGGCGGCGCAAATGGAAGGTCGAAGGCGGGCCCGTGGTGGGGATCATCGCGCGGCTTTCCAGCGTCAAAGGCATCGACACCCTGATCAAGGCCTTCCCGGCTGTGATGGCGCAATTCCCGCAGGCGAGGTTGTGGATCGTCGGCGAGGGGCCGGAGGAAAAATATTTGCGCGCTTTGGTCAAGCACCGCCACCTGGCATCGGCGGTACGGTTCGAGGCCGCGGTCAACCACACGGCGGACATTTTGCCGGCTTTTGATGTATTCGTCATGCCGTCCTTGCAGGAGGGTCTGGGGCTTTCGGTCATCGAAGCCCAGGCCGCGGGCGTCCCGGTCGTGGCCTCCAATGTCGGCGGCCTGCCGGACCTGATCGAAGATGGCAAGACCGGATTGCTGGTGCCTGCCGGGGACAAAGACGCTTTGGCCAAAAATATCATTGCGCTTCTTAAAGAGCCGCAGCAGGCGCAGGCCATGGCCGCGGCGGCGCGGCGCCAGGCCGAGGAAGATTTTTCGATGGAGCAAATGGTCAAGGAGACGATCGTTTTTTATGAACAATATACTCGTCGTTAACATCAATTGGCTGGGGGACGCCATTTTTTCGACACCGGTGTTCCGGGCGCTCAAAGACGCCTATCCGAAGGCGCACGTGGCCTGCCTGTGCGTGCCGCGGGTGCAGGAAGTCCTGCGCCACTGCCCGTATATCGACGAGCTCATTATTTATGATGAACAAGGCCGGGACCGCTGGCCGTGGAACAAGCTGGCGCTGGCAGCGCGGCTGCGGGCAAAGAGGTTCGACACCGCTTTCCTGCTGCACCGCTCCGTGGCCCGCGCTTTTTTGGTGTATCTTGCCGGCGTTCCGGTGCGGGTCGGTTACAGTAAAGCCGGTTTGTTCCTGACCCATCCTGTGCAGCATCCCGGCGATGACCTGCATCGCAGCGACCATTACCTGCGGGTGATCGAATCCCATGGTATTATTTGCCGGGACCGTTCTTGCGGCCTGGACCTGAGCAGCGCGGATAAAGAGAGCGTCGATGCTAAATTAAAGGCAAAGGGCATCGGTCCGGGGGAGAAGTTCGTTGTTTTGAACATCGGCGGCAATTGGGATCTCAAGCGCTGGCCTTTGCCGTTATGGGCCCAGCTGGCCAGGCGTATCGGTATTGCTTCCGAATTAAAGGTGGTTTTTTCCGGGGCCGCCAAAGACCGGGAGGAGGTCGCCGGGGTGGTCACTTCGTCAGGGATAAACGCCGTCAACCTCGCCGGCGAAACCACCCTGGGGGAATCCATGGCCCTGTTCGCCCGGGCCCAGGCCGTGGTTTCCGGTGACAGCGGGCCTTTGCATTTGGCCGGCAGCGTCGGGGCGAATGTGGTCGGTATTTTCGGACCCACCCGTCCCGAGATCACGGGCCCAAGGGGAACGGGCGCCGCCACGGTCCTGTTCAAACACGTCGGGTGCAATAACGCGCCCTGTTACCATTTAACATGCGGTAATAATGTATGCATGCAATCCATCGGGGTCGATGATGTTTGGCAAGCCTTGCAAAAATTCATCCGTTAAGAGCATCCTGGTGGTGTCGCTGACGAACATCGGGGACGTGGTCCTGACCTGCCCGGTCATCGACATCCTGCTGCGGGATTTTGCTTCGGCGAACTTGAGCGTGATCATCGGGCCAAAGGCCGCGAGCCTGTTTGCCGGCCATCCGCGGATCACCACCATTATTTATGACAAGCAGCGGCCCCTGGGCGGCCATATCCAATGGTTCCTGGGTTTAAGCAGGAACCGTTTCGACATGATTGTGGACCTGCGCCAGAGCGGGCTGGGATTGTTCCTTCCCTGCCGCTGGCGCACTCCGCTGACCGTAAAGCCTTTCGACGGGCACAGCCGGCTCAAGCATTTGCGGCGTTTGGAGGAAATTTATCCCCAGCCGCTGCTCTCCGGCCAGCGCCTGGCCATCATTCCCAAAGAAGTTAAAGTGACCTGGGATGCCTCCAACTATGTTGTCATTGCGCCGGGCGCCGCGGATTCCGCCAAACGCTGGGACCCCGCCGGTTTCGTCAAGGTCGCCGATGCCCTGGCGGCCCAGGGACACGCCATTGTTTTTGTGGGGGACACGGCGGACGCCGGGCTGGTGGAAACCATTCGCGGGAACATGAAGAAGCCGTCGGTGTCGCTGGCGGGAAAGACCGACCTGCGGGAGCTGGCGTTCGTATTGCAGCGCGCCAAATTCGCCATCACCCACGACAGCGGCACCATGCACCTGGCCTGTTATTTCGACGTGCCGGTGGTGGCGGTATGGGGCCCGACGGACGTGGGCAAATACGGTCCCTGGTCATCGAAGGCCGTCGTGGTCTACCGCGACGGGAAAATGTCATCCATTACCATGGAGGATGTGCTCAGTGCCGCCGCTCAAGTGCGATAATATCCTCATTGTGCGCACCGACCGCATCGGGGACGTGGTCCTGACCACGCCGGTGTTCAAGGCCCTGCGCAAGGCCTATCCGGCGGCGCGCATCTGTGTCCTGGTCAGCCCGGCCACCGCGGACCTGGTCCGGGGCAACCCATACATCGATGAAGTGCTCATCGACGACCGCCACGGCATCCACCGCGGGCCCATCGGGGTCTTGCGCCTGGCCCGGGAGATACGCCGCCGCAACTTCGACACCGCTTTTATTTTCCACACCAAGCGCCGCACCAACGGCACCTGCTTTTTAGCCGGTATTCCCCGGCGCATCGGGTATAAAAACAATAAATTCGGCCTGCTGTTGACCAAGCCGGTCAAAGACCTGCGCGACCGGGGGGAGAAACATGAGGCCGAATACTGCCTGGACTTGCTTAGGTCCGTCGGTATCGAGGGCGGTGAAATGGACCTTCTTGTACCTTTGCACCGGGAGGCGGAAAGCTGGGCAAGCGCTTGGTTCGAAGCCGCGGGCGCCCGGCCCGGCGAACTGGTCGCCATCCATCCCGGGGCCAGCGATCCGGCCAAATGCTGGCCGGCGGAATCTTTTGCCCGCCTGGCCGATGCCTTGATTAGCCGTTATAAGGTCCAGGTGGTGCTCATCGGGGGCAAGGAAACCGCCGGCACTGCCGCCGGGATATTGTCCTCATGCCTTCCCGGGGTTTTGGACCTGGTCGGCAAGACCACGGTGGCGCAGACGGCCAGCGTCCTGCGCCGTTGCCGGCTTTTGATCTCCAGCGATTCCGGTCCCGTGCACCTGGGCGCGGGGGCGGGCACGCACGTGATCTCTTTGTTCTTGAGGGACCAGCCCGGCATCAACCCCCGGCGCTGGCGTCCGTTGGGCCCCAGGTCATTCACTTTGGCCAATGCCAATATCAGTGTCGAAGACGTGCTGGAGATAGTCGAGCGCATATTCAGCAAGAACAACCAATCCATGTTCTACTGGTAAACATGAAATTGTATCCTTTTTATTTCTTTGCTTTATTGGGCCTGTTGTTCTTCTTGCTGGCCCGCGCCTGGAAGACGGTCAAGGCGCAGTTTTCGGGATTGTCGGCCGCGGACGGCTTTATGGCCGCAGGGCTTATGGTTGCCGGTGCGTTCCTGCGGGGATGGGGCAGCTACCACATCGACCTTGATCCTTACGGATGGGAATATATCCGCGATGCCCTGCATTTTGATTTCCTGCCTTTCGCCGTGCATGTCCCCGGGTACCCGATGCTCATATCCCTGCCCTTGGGCCTGGCGCACAATATGGCCGCGGTTTCCGGCTTTATCATTGCCTTTAGCGTCCTGACCATCGGCCTTGTTTACCTTTTGACTTTCTTGATAACACAACAGCGCATCGCGGCCTTCTTTGCCGCCGCCTTACTGGCTTTCTCCAGGCTTTTCATCCAATACGGGGGCCAGGAGATACCGGCAACCTGTTCGGTATTTTTTGTGACCGCCGCGTTCCTGTTCCTTGTATTGTGGATCAGGACAGGGGATGTGGACCTATGGATGCTCATGGCCGTCACATTGTTCATAGCATTTAACATCAAGACGGAGAACACCATATTTTTCCCGGCCTTACTTTTGTGCACACCATACAAAAAGAAAATGCCCGTCGCGTTCCTGCTCGCATTGACCGTTATTTCCCTGGTTTTTTGGGCGCCGTTCATCAAGAACGCCTTTGTGGCGCAACTGCCGCTGTGGACATCGCAACAAGCGCAATATCCTTCACCTTACAGCATCGACAATTTTTTGCGCCATGGCCGGCTCCTGCTTGTCCTGCAATACCGGATGCTTCCGTTGTGGGCGGTGACAGGTTTTGTTTTGCTCGTGTTTTTCAGCGATCGCCTTCGCCACGGCCGCCTCGTCCTTGGCTGGTTCGCAATGACCTTGCTGTATTTCTTCTGGTACGCGGACATTTTCGCCCAGTGGAGCATGCTCCAGGTTTTGGTCCCGGTTTTTATCATGGGTGGATGCGTTGCCGCAAAGATGCTGGAACTGTGTTTCAAACAACAGCTCTGGCGCTATTTTGTTGCAGCTGTCGCCTTGTCTTTACTGGCCGCCAATTCTACACGTTCGCTGGCTTGGTCCAAGCCGTTTTCCTGGGTCGATCTCAAGAGGGACCTGCCCAAAACGGCGGCAGGAGACTGCATTGTCAGCCTGAATGTGGAGCCCACGGCGTTCTCTTTGCGTTTTCTTTTCCCGGAAAGGCATTGGGTATTTGCCAATGATCCCGGGGCTGCCAGCCAGCTTTCACAATGCCCCGGCAAAATATATTATTTCGACCCCATTCCATACGGCCTGATGGAAGAAACCACACAACAGGAGAGGGCCCAGCGGGACATTTTCATAAAGACCGAAGTGCTGGTCTTGGGGAATAAATATGCCGGGGAACTCGTCCCAAAGCATTGACCGCCGCAGGGGGCTCTGTTATACTAAAAAACATCATTAATCTTACGGAGATAGTTTTATGACCAGCGACATTAAGGACCTTTGGCAGTCTTTGGCGTACCTGCTGCATTCCCACCCCTGGCACGGCGTGCCCATCGGGGAAGAAGCGCCCAAGCTGGTCAATACCTTTATCGAAACCGTGCCTTCGGACACCGTTAAATACGAGATCGACAAGAAAAGCGGGTTCTTGAAGGTCAACCGCCCGCAGAAATATTCCAGCATCTGCCCGACGCTCTACGGCTTTATCCCGCAGACCTATTGCTCGACCAAGATCGCCGAGCTTTCACGCGAGCGCACGGGGCGCAAATCCATCGTCGGTGACGATGACCCGCTGGACATCTGTGTTTTGACGGAAAAGGTCATCAGCCACGGCAACATCATCGTACGCGCCATCCCCATCGGGGGCTTCCGCATGATCGACGAGGGCAAGGCGGACGACAAGATCATCGCGGTCATGCAGGGCGACGGCCTGTACAGCCAGTGGTCGAACATCGAGGACTGCCCGCGCGCGTTCATCGACCGGCTCAAACATTACTTTTTGACCTATAAAGACCTGCCCGGCACAACGGAGGAGCGCATTTGCGAGATCACCCACGTGTACGGCAGGGAAGAGGCCGCGGATGTCATCCACCGTTCCCGGGAAGACTACAAGGCCCGGTTCGGCAAGCTTGAAGCCATGATGGCCGCCGTCCACGACGAATAAGACGGAACTCCTTTGCCTAAAGTCAATATCGATCCATTTCAAATCTACGGCTGGCAGGGCCAGCGTTTAAGCTGCGGCCCCCTGAAAGTCGTCCTGGTGCCCGCCATCGGCGGGCGCATCATTTCCCTGCGTTTTGAAGGCAAAGAATTCCTCTACACCCAGAAAGAGCATGCCGGGGAGACCTTCGATTTCTCCAACGACCAGGACCTGGCCGCCCGCAAGAAAGAACTGGGTTTCCGCCTTTGGGGCGGGGACAAAACCTGGGTGGCCCCGCAAAGCGAATGGCAGGAGGGCATCCCGCCGCTGGAGCTGGACGCCGGAAATTACGCGCTGACCTGGGAAGAAGGCGGGGTCGCGGTCATGACCAGCCCGGTGTGCCGGGAAACGGGACTGCGCATCGTGCGCAAAGTGCGCCTCGATGAGGAAATGACCCTGCATGTGCGCGAGGAGCTGCACAACACCACTTCCGACCGCACCATCCGCAAAGGGATATGGAACGTCACCCAGATCCTGCGGCCGTGCACGTTCTTTGTCCCGGCTGTGGCCGGCGCGTTCCACTCTTATCACCACGAAGACAAGACCCTGCCCGAGGCCAAAGACATTTTCACCGAATCCCAGGACTGGGTGGAAGTGCCCTGCCGCAAGCAAACCGTTTTCAAATGCGGCGGCATCCCCAGGGAAGGACAGGTCATTGTCAAAATGCCCCTGGGCGGCCCCAAAGACATCATCTGGCTTAAGACATTTTCTTTTTCACCCCCGGCTGAATACGCCCACCGCTCGGCGGTAGAGATCTTTAGCAGCGGCACGGCCAATTACGCGGAACTGGAATTACATGCCCCGGTGGCAACGCTGGAACCGGGCGCTTCCTGCCATTTCGAACAGCAGTGGCGATTCAAAAAAGTATAGTACATTCCAAATGAAACCCTTCAAGTCCCCCGAAGTGCGCGTGGTGGAAGCTTCCGCCGGAAGCGGCAAGACTTACGCGCTCGCCAAGCGTTACGTCCAGCTCCTGCTGGCATCGAAAACCCCCGTAGCCCACCGGTCCGTCCTGGCCATCACCTTCACCAATAAAGCCGCGGGTGAAATGAAAGCCCGCATCATCGACCTGCTCAAGCGCATTGCCCTGGGGCAATTGCCCGCCGCGCAGGCCCAGGACATCCTCAAACCTTTGGGGCTGGACGCGGCCGCCGCCCGTCCCCTGGCGGCGGGGTTAATGGAAGACATCATCCGCCATTACCATTTCTTCCAGGTGCAGACCATCGACAGTTTCATGAACACTTTGCTGGCCGGGTGCGCGTTCAAGATCAACCTCTCGGCCCGCTTCAAGATCAAACGCAACGCCGTCGATTATTTGCAATTGAGCCTGGATGAGCTGATCGATGAGGCCCAAACCCGCCCGCCGGTCAAAGCCCTGTTCGAGGCCTTTATCCGCCAATATTTGTTCCTGGAAAACCGCAGCGGATGGTTCCCTAAAAAAGACCTGCTGGCCGTGCTGTGCACCCTGTTTCGGCAATATACGACCTACCAAATGCCATTGCTGACCTTCCCCGGGGACGGGGGCGTGGTGGAACAGAAAAAGAAATTCCTTAAGATCGTCCGGGAAATAGAGGACATTATGCCGCCGGACACCAATAAGACCTTCGCGCAGGCGCTGCAGAAGTTCATTTTGGAACATCCGGCCGGTTTTGACATCGACCAGGTCAGCGATTCTTTTGCCCGTCCGGATTTCCCCGTCAATAAGGAGGGCGAAATTTCCGGTGAACTTGAGGACCTGTGGGATGAGGCACGGGAGTTATTGAGCGGCATATGTTTGCAGGAGGCCTACGCGGTATTCAATCCCTATGTCGACCTGTTCGAGGCGACCATGGCGCACCTGGGCCGCTTGCAGACCAAAGAAGACATTTTGTTCCTGCAGCAGCTCAACCAGAAGACCGGTGAGCTTTTTGACGATGGGCTGGTCACGGTGGAAGAATTGTATTACCGCCTGGCCACACGGTTCCACCATTACCTCATCGACGAATTCCAGGACACCAGCGCCGCGCAGTGGCGCAACCTGCGCATGATGGTCGAGGAAGCCCTCTCCACCGGCGGGACATTATTTTACGTGGGTGATAAAAAACAGGCCATCTTCAGTTTCCGGGGCGGGGAGAGCGGCTTGTTCGACCGCCTGCAGCGGGAATTCACCAGTTTTAATGTCACCCCGGAAACTTTAAGCAAAAATTACCGCAGTCATAAGACCATCGTGGAATTCAACAACCATATTTTCAACCCCGCGCATTTGCGCGCCTTCATGCTGCAGCAGCAGGAACGGCTTAAGAATAAGGACATCGTTTTCACCGACGAAGACTGGCAGCGGCTCAATGATGTGTTCGGCAGTTCCCGGCAAACGCCCCGCGAGGACCTGGCGCACGGGGCGGTGCGGGTCGCGATCGTGCCGGGCAAAAAGAAACAGGAGCGCCTGGAGATCATCCGCGAGAAAGTGCTGGCCATGGTCCGGGATGCCCGTACCCGTTTTGCCTGGAGCGATATCGCGGTGCTCACCCGCGACAATGCCCAGGTGCAGATGGTGACCCAATGGCTCATCCACGAGGGCATTTATGCCCGGTCCGAGCGCACCAGCGACGTGAAGAACCATCCGCTCATCCGCGAGCTGGCCGCGTTCCTGCGGTTCCTGCATTCACCGGTGGATAATGCCGCGTTCGCGGAATTTGTGCTGGGCGGCCTTTTCCCCAAGGCCAGCGGCCTTTCCCCGGAGCAGGCGCGGGACTTCCTTTTTTCCTGCCGCCGGCAAAGGTCCAGCCGGGGCGAAACCTATTTTTATAAACAATTCCGGGAAGCTTATCCGGAAGTCTGGCGGGAATATTTTGAAGGATTCTTTGACCAGGTGGGCGTTTATCCTTTATATGAACTGGCTGTGAGCATATGCGGCCGCCTGCGCTGTGTGGAATTGTTCCCCGACGCGCAGGGGTTTGTGATGCATTTCCTGGAGCTCATCAAGCGCCGGGAAGAGGACAGCTGCGACCTGGAAACGTTCCTGGAATATTTTGAGGCCCTGGAAGACGAAGACCGGTTCGTGCCCATGCCCTGGCAGGACGCGGTGCAGGTCCTGACCGTGCACAAAGCCAAGGGCCTGGAATTCCCCGTCGTGATCATCCCGTTCCTGGAAATGGCGGTCAAAGTGGGCGCGGCGGAAAAGGACGGCGGCCAGTCTTTTATCTGGGACGTGCAGGAGGAAGGCATGCGCCTGCTGCGGCTTAAATCATCGTATGCCAAATTCTCTTCGGAATTATGCAAGCGCTACGCCCGCGAATACAAACAGGCTTTCTTCGCGGAATTCAACAATGTGTATGTGGCCCTGACCCGCGCCATCTGTGAAATGCACATCCTTATCCCGGAACGCACCGGTATCAACATCAACCCTTTGCCCATGCTCATCCCGCCGGAATTATTTTCCATGGGCGAGTTCAACGGCCGCTGCGCGGTCAAGTCAGCCCAGCCGCCCCGGAAGTTCCTGCCGGATGTGCAGTACAAGCAATGGATCAGCCATTTGCAGGAAGAATTCCTGTCCGAATCCCCGGCCCAGGCCGCGGCCCGGCTGGAAGGGGAGATCGTGCATTTTTGCCTTTCCAAACTGGGAAATTTAAGCAAGACCGATCCCAAACAAGCCATCGAAGCGGCAGTGGCCGCGGCCGCGTCGCGTTTCCCGCTTAAGGAAGACCGGAACATTTACGTTAAGAAACTGCAGACCCTGACCACACAGCCGTCGTGGAAACAGTTCTTTTACCTGCCCGATGCCGTCGAGGTTTTGTGCGAGCAGGAGGTGGTCAACCGTTTCGGGGACACGCGGCGCATGGATCGGCTGCTGGTTTCCGCATCTTCTGTGCAGGTGGTTGACTTTAAGACCTCGCGCTTGGAAGCAGAGCGCCATCAACAGCAGATCGATGAATATAAAACACTTCTTAACGCGCTTTACCCCGGGCGGAAAGTGGAAGGCTTTGTGTTGTATGAATAAGGTACCGTCTACCTTCTTGCACAAAGGTAGCTGGTACCTTTTTTGAAGAAGGTAGCTGGTACCTATGAACAAAATCATTACTATCCCGTTTACCCAACCGTTCATTGAACGCCTGGCTGATCATATTTACGAAGAGTATGTGAGCAAGGGCAAGGACCTGCGCCGCTTGGGTGTGGTCTTCGGCGGCCGCCGTCCCGCGCTGTTCCTCAAGCGCGCTTTGGCCAAACGGGTCAAAGGCGTTTTTTATCCGCCGAAGATCTTTACCATCGATGAATTGATGAATGAGATCACCCAGGCCCAGAACCGCCAGCGGCTTTTGGACCTGGACCACTGTTTTGTGATCTACAATTTGGTCCAGCGGCACGCCCCGCAGATCCTCAAAGGCAAGGAAGAGTTCGTGCATTTCCTGCCGTGGGCGCGGGAGATACTGAATTTTATCGAGCACTTGGACCTGGAAGACACGCCCGCGGACGCGCTGAAAGTCCTGCGCGAGCACGCGGCCATCGGCTTTAACGTGCCGCCGGACATCAACCGCCTGCTGGAGGCCCTGGTCGTCCTGCGCGGGGAATATCACCGTTATCTCGACGAGCACCGGCTGACATCCCGCGGTTATCAGTACCTGCAGGCGGCCCGCACCGTTTCCAGCGTCGAGCTTGCGGCCTTTGACCATGTCCTGTTCTGCAACTTCTTCTACCTGCACCGCACGGAAATGGCGGTCATCAAAGACCTCTACGGCCGCGGCAAAGCCACTTTGTTGATACAGGGCGACCAGCGCCGCTGGCCCGCGCTCAAACGCATTGCCCAGAATTTCGGCCGGGAGATATTGGAAGGCAAAGAGGTCACGCCGACCGCCTTTGACCTGAAAGTCTACGCGGCCTTTGACATGCACGCGCAGGCAGGACTGGTTTCGGAAATTCTCAAAAACATTCCCGACCCGTCCAATGCCGTGGTCGTGCTTCCCAATGCCGATCCCATGCTGCCTTTACTCTCGGCCATTTCCCCGCACTTGGGGGAGTTCAATATTTCCCTGGGCTATCCGCTGCGCCGCTCGTCGCTCTACGCGCTCTTGGAATCCATTGTCCAGGCCCACAAGACCATGAAGGGGGCGCTGTATTATTCCCGCGATTATTTACGCGTCCTGCGCCATCCCCTGGTCAAAGGCCTGCGCTTGGGGCTAGAGCCCGGCGCGGTGCGGGTGCTCATCCATAAACTCGAAGAAGTCCTGACCGGCGTCACAACTTCCGAATTATCCGGCCGTATTTTTATCAGCGTCGAGGACATCATCCGCGATGAAGTATTCTTCGAACAGGCCGCCGCTTCTTTGAAGGCCATGGACATTCCCGTCGAGATACGTTTGCTCAAGAAAGCCATGGAAGATCTGCACGGATACCTTTTTGCCCAATGGCAGGGCCTGTCGACCTTCGCGGACCTGGCGGCGGTGATGCAGCGCTTCTGCGTTATGATGGCCGAGCACAGCAGCATGGCGCAATATCCATTCAATGAACGCGTGGCCGCGCGGCTGGGGGAGATCACCACCGAATGGGCCGCGGCGCAATTCAAAAGCCAGTCCTTTGCCCGGGAAGACCTGCTGCAGATCATGCAGGAGCGCCTGGGCCGGGAGTTGGTCGCCTTCAGCGGTTCGCCTTTGCGCGGCCTGCAGATATTGGGACTCCTGGAGACCCGCAGTTTGAGCTTCGACCACGTCATCGTGCTGGATGTCAATGAACGCATCCTGCCGAACTTGAACATTTATGAGCCGCTCATCCCGCGCGAAGTCATGATCAAGATGAACCTCGACCGCCTGGAACTGGAAGAGGAGATCCAGCGCTACCAGTTCATGCGGCTGATCTCCTGCGCCAAAAATGTCCATCTCATCTACCAGGAGCGCCCCGACAAGGAACGCAGCCGCTTTATCGAAGAAATGGTCTGGGAGCAGGAACGCAAAGCGGGCAAGACCGAGGCGGTTGAGATCGTACGCCCGGCTTTCAAGGTCGCGCTCAAAGAATTCCGCCGGGAGGTCCCCAAAACCCCGCAAGTCCTCGAGCATCTAAAGGGAATGGCGTTCTCCGCCACCTGCGTGAACACTTATTTGCGCAATCCTTACGAGTTTTACCAGAATTATGTCCTGGGCCTGCGGGAAAAAGAAGACCTGCTCGAGGACCCGGAAAGCCGCCACATCGGCACCTTTGCCCACGACCTGCTGGAAGAAGCGTTCAAGCCGCTTATCGGCAAGAAACCGGCCATTGACCCGGCCTTCCGCAAGCGCTTCGCGCGCATGTTTGAAGAACGCTTCCACCACACCTTTGGCAAAGGCATGCGCTCCGACGCCTTCCTGATCAAAGCCGTGCTGGATAATCGCCTCAACCGTTTCCTGGACCTGGAAGCCCAACGGGTGGAGGAGGACGTCGAGGAATTGCTGTTCATCGAACGCAAATTCGATGATGTCATTCCTTTGTCCTGCGGGGACATGCGCTTCCATTACCGTGTCGACCGGGTCGATCGCCTCAAGGACGGCACCATCCTGATCATCGATTACAAAACCGGCGGGACGGATGCGCGATCCATCCAGATGCCGCTGTATTTGTATTACCTGGACAAACAATATCCGGACAAGCCCGTCAATGCCGCGCTCTACCACCTGCGGACCATGAGCATGGAGAAATTCATCACCTCCAAGACCACCATGCCGCGTCCCGAACTCATCAAGGGTTTCCTTTCCACCCTGGACCTCGTCATGACGGAGATTTTTAATCCGGAAATCCCTTTTATCGACGCTCCCCCTGATATAGAATGACAACATGCCTAAAAGCATACTGATCGTTGATGATGAGGTGGTCATCGCGGACATCTCCAGGCGCAAACTGGAGGAACGCGGATATGAGGCCATGGTCGCCCATAATGGGGAAGAGGCCCTGGGGCAATTAAGCGTCAGGATGCCCGACCTGATCATACTCGATGTGCAAATGCCCGACATGAACGGCTATACCTTCATGCTGGAAAAAGATAAAAATCCCGCTTTTGTGAACATCCCGGTCATTGTGGTCACCGCCACCCATGAAACCGAGCCCCTGTTCAAACGCCACCATGTCGCCGCCTACCTCATGAAACCCATGAAATTGCACGACCTCGTTGACAAAGTAGTGGAAATTTTGGGGCCGGCATGATAAAAAATAATGTGCTCAAGGTCCAGGGGCAGATCGCCCAGGCCTGCCGCAAGGCCGGGCGCGACCCCGAAGAAGTGACCCTGGTTGCCGTGACTAAATTCGCCCCTTTGGAAGATATCCAGCAGGCCATCGATGCCGGGGTCAGGCACATCGCGGAAAACCGCGTGCAGGAAGCGGAAAGCAAATTCCCGGTCCTGCTGGCCAAGAACCCGGGCCTGACGACCCATATCATTGGGCATTTGCAGACCAATAAGGCCAAAGACGCCATCAAGGTCGCCTCGCTCATCCAGTCGGTGGACAGTTTGAAGCTGGCCCAGGAGATCGAGAAGCAGGCGGCCAAAACGGCCAAGTCCGTCGACATTTTAGTGCAGTTCAACACCGCCCGGGAGGAACAGAAATTCGGCGCGGCGCCGGAGGAAGCGGACACGCTCATCGAGGCCATCAGCCAATTGCCGCATGTGAACATCAAGGGGCTCATGGCCATGGCGCCGTTCGAAGACAAAGACGGGTGCGTGCGCAGGACATTTTCGGACCTGAGGGCCATCCGCGACCGTATCAAAGGGCGGTTTACGGGCAACCCAAAGGTGCAAATGCAAATTTTATCCATGGGCATGAGCGGCGATCATGCCGCCGCTATCGAAGAGGGCTCGACCATGGTCCGTGTGGGCAGCGCCATCTTCAAAGGATAAACTTATGGCTAATATCGCGATCATCGGCGGCGGGAACATGGGGGAAGCCCTCATCAAAGGGCTGGCCAAACGCTCACACCGGCTTTTTGTGTGTGAAGCGAGTGCGGCCCGCGGCCGTTACTTAAAAAAGAGATACAAAGTCAACCTCGCCGGATGCGCTGACGCCGTTTCCCGCGGGCATGTTGTTATTTTCGCGGTCAAGCCCCAGGACATGCGGGCCGCGCTCAAAGGCCTCAAGACCGCGGGCAACAAGCTTTATATTTCCATCGCCGCCGGGCTGGCCACCAAATTTTTCGAGAAACATTTAGGCGCCCGCCCGCGAGTGGTGCGCGCCATGCCCAATATGCCGGCTTTGATCGGGGAGGGCATGACCGCCATCTGCGCGGGCAAATACGCCGGTCCGTCCGACCTGGCCTCGGCCCGCAGCATCCTCGGGGCCATGGGCAAGACCATGGTGGTCAAAGAATCCATGATGGACGCGGTGACCGCGGTGTCCGGCAGCGGCCCGGCCTATGTGTTTTTATTCGTCGAGCAATGGATGGCCGCGGCCAAAGCTTTGGGCTTCAAGGAAGCGGAAGCCGGGGCGCTGGTCTATGCCACCTTGTTCGGCAGCACGCACCTGTTAGAGAAAAGTCCTTTTGACGCCGCGACCTTGCGCGCCAAAGTCACGTCCAAAGGCGGCACCACCCAGGCGGCCCTCAACGTGCTGGCCAAAGGCAAATTCGACCAACTGTTCAAGAAAGCATTATTAGCAGCGAGGAAGAGGGCATGCCAATTGTCGGCGTAATAGGCGGCAGCGGCTTATACCAGATCGAAGGCATCAAGGGCGTCAAGGAAGTCGTGGTCAAAACGCCTTTCGGCAAACCCTCGGATAAATTCATCACCGGTACCCTGGAAGGGACAAAGGTCGTGTTCCTGCCGCGCCACGGCCGCGGGCACCTCATTTCCCCGTCGGAGATCAATTACCGCGCCAACATTTACGGCATGAAGAAACTGGGGGTGGAGGCCATCATCTCCGTTTCCGCCTGCGGGTCTTTGAAGGAAAAATACAAGCCCATGGATTTTCTCATCCCCGACCAATTCCTGGACCGCACCCGCAAAGGCCGCTCCGACACCTTTTTTACCGAAGGCATCGTGGCCCACGTGGCGTTCGCCGACCCCATATCCCCGGAGATCGCCGCCATCATCGCCATGGCTGCCCGGAAATTAAAGCTCACCGCGCATATGGGCGGCACCTATGTCAACATGGAAGGCCCGCAATTCTCGACCAAAGCCGAGTCCCATCTGTACCGCAGCTGGGGGATGGACGTCATTGGCATGACCAACTTAACGGAAGCGAAACTGGCCCGCGAAGCGGAGATCTCTTACGCGACACTCGCCGCCGTCACCGACTATGACTGCTGGCACTCCTCGCACGAGTCCGTGACCGTCGAGATGATCATCGGTTATTTGAACAAGAACGTGGCCAATGCCAAAAATATTTTAAAAGTCGCCATCCCCGTAGTTGGAAGGCTGAAAACGTTCAGCGCCGCCAACGCGCTCCAGTACGCCATCATCACCAACCGCAGCATGATCCCGGCGAAAAAGAAAAAAGACCTGGATATCCTGATCGGGAAGTATCTCTAATGGATTATTCAAAGACCCTGAATTTACCACAGACGGATTTTTCCATGAAAGCCGGCCTGGTGCAGAAAGAGCCCCAGACGCTGGCCCTTTGGGAAAAAGACCAAATTTACAAACGCATCCGCGAAAAAGCGCAGGGCAAAAAGCCTTTCATCCTGCACGACGGGCCGCCGTACGCCAACGGCCACATCCACATCGGCCACGCGCTCAATAAGATCCTCAAAGACATCATTGTCCGCTACAAGACCATGAAAGGCTTCGACGCCCTGTACGTTCCGGGTTGGGACTGCCACGGCCTGCCCATCGAGCATCAACTGCTTAAGGACTTAAAAGCCGCCAAAGGCGATTTCGACACGGCGGTGTTCCGCAAAAAAGCCCATGACTATGCCATGAAATTCGTCGGCATCCAGCGCGATGAGTTCAAGCGCTTGGGCATCTGGGGCGAGTGGGAGCATCCGTATCTGACCCTGGCGCCGGAATATGAATATTGGATATTGAAGTCGCTGGCCGCGTTGACCAAAAAAGGATATGTGTACCGCAGTTTAAAGCCGGTCAACTGGTGCTTCAGCTGCGAGACCGCCCTGGCCGAGGCCGAGGTGGAATACGAGGACCATACGTCCCCGGCGATATACGTGCGTTTTCCCATAGATAATCCCGCGGACATCGGCCTGCCGGCTGATAAAAAGGCGTCATTGCTGGTTTGGACCACCACACCGTGGACTTTGCTGGCCAACGTGGCGGTGGCGGTCAATCCGCATTTCCATTACCAGGCCTATGAAGTTGGTGGAAAAGTCCTTATTTTGGAGGAAACCAGGGGCTCCAACCTCCTGGCAGAAGGCAAAGCCAAACATATCGGCCCTGCTTTCAAGGGCAGTAAGTTGACCCAGTTGTCTTACACCCATCCTTTCGGCAAACGGACGCTTTGTCCCGTCGTAACGGCGGATTATGTCACGAGGGAAGACGGCACCGGCTTGGTGCATATCGCGCCCGGCCACGGGCAGGAAGACTATCAAGTCGGCCTGGCCAATAATTTGTCCGTCGTGATGCCGGTCAATTCCAAAGGCGTGTTCACCGACGAGGGCGCGCCCTTCACCGGCCAGCACGTGCTCAAGGCCAATGACGCCATCATCGCGGACCTGCAACAGAGGGGATTGTTGTTTTTATCCCAACCGATACAGCACACATATCCGCATTGCTGGCGCTGCAAGAACCCCATCATTTTCCGCGCCACCGAGCAATGGTTTTTGAGCGTTGACCACGACCATCTACGCGACCGTTTAAAAGACGCTATTGAAAAAGACGTCGAATGGGTCCCGCCCGCCGGTCGTGAGCGCATTTTAGGCATGGTCAATACCCGTCCGGACTGGTGCTTGTCCCGCCAGCGGCATTGGGGCGTGCCCATCCCTGCTTTGGTTTGCGCCGGATGCAAAGGCGAACAAAAATTATTCGTCGAGGTCATCGAACATTTGGCCGGGCTGGTCAAAACCCACGGCAGCGATATCTGGTTCGAGAAAGACGTCAAAGATTTGCTTCCCCCAGGCTTCAAATGCCCAAAATGCCACAAGGCCGATTTCCAAAAGACCAGCGACATCCTGGATGTTTGGTTTGATTCCGGTGTCAGCCACCAGGCCGTGTTCCGAGGCATGCTTAAAAGGCCCTTACCAGCCGACCTTTACCTGGAAGGCTCAGACCAGCACCGCGGCTGGTTCCAGTCATCGCTTATTCCATCGGTTGCCATGGACGGCGTAGCTCCGTACCGCCAGGTTTTGACCCACGGTTTCGTGGTCGACGGGGCGGGGCGCAAAATGTCCAAGTCTTTAGGCAATGTGATCAAGCCCCAGGACATGATCGACCAGAACGGGGCGGAGATCATCCGGCTGTGGGTGGCTTCCAGCTCCTACAATGACGATGTGCGCATTTCCAAAGAGATCATCGATCGGCTCATCGATGCCTATCGCAAGATCCGCAACACCGTGCGTTATCTCCTGGGCAATTTGCACGGCTTTGACCCCGACAAAGACCTCCTGGACTATAACAAATTACCGGACCTGGACCGCTGGGCCCTGCACCGTTTGGCCCTCACCATCAAGACGGTGGATGAGGCCTACACGGCTTATGACTTCCCCAAGGTCTATAAAACCATCCACGCGTTTTGCAATGAAGACCTCTCCAGCATTTATCTTGACATCCTCAAAGACCGGCTGTATACTTTCCCGTTCCAATCACAGGAACGCAGGAGCGGGCAGACAGTTCTTTACCATATCCTCGACGGGTTGACCAGAATATTGGCCCCGGTCATGGCATTTACCGCCGAGGAAATTTTCACCCTGAGCCCCAGGACTTCCGCCCTTAAAAAAGAGGGCAGCGTGCACGTCCTGGATTGGCCCAAAGCCGATGCCCGCTGGCTGTCGCCGAACGTGGAAGAAGACTTCAGTTTCCTGTTCCACCTGCGCGCGGACGTGCTGAAAGCTTTGGACGAACAGCGCAAAGCCGGCAAGATCGGCAGCGGCCTGGAAGCCAGGGTGAACATCGAAGTGGCCAAAGAAGCCGACTTCGCGTATCTCCAGAAAAAAGAAGACCTGTTGCAACCGGTCTTTATCGTGTCCCAGGTGAAGTTGTCCAGGGGACAAAGTTTCAAAATAGAAATAGAGAAGGCCGAAGGGACCAAATGCGTGCGCTGCTGGAACTGGCGCACGGACGTTGGGGTCGACCCCAGCCATCCCCAGTTATGCGGCCGTTGTGTTAAACATATAGGAGAGATCCATGCCGGTTAAGAAATCCATCAAACGCATCAAGCATACCAGGCCCAAAAAGACGAACCCCAAGTTCGACGTATATAAAAAAGTCCTGCTCAAGACCAAGGAACAGATCGCCGGCGACATCCGCACGTTGTCGGACGAGAATTCCGGCAGCGGCAATGACCGCAGCGGCGACGTTTCCGGCCATGCCTTGCATATGGCGGACGTGGCCACCGACATGTATGACCGCGAATTCACCCTCGGGCTCGCGTCGACCGACCGCGAACTGCTCTTCGAAGTCGTCGAGGCCCTGGGCCGCATCCAGGACGGCACCTACGGCGCCTGCGTCCAGTGCAAGAAACCCATTCCGGCCACGCGCTTGAAAGCCATCCCGCACGCACGCACCTGCTTAAAGTGCCAGAAAAGCCTCGAAGCCAAATCCAGGTAATTTAAGCCGGTGGTCCATGATCCACGATGTTCAACGCTCCAAAGCCGATATCCTTATTTTCCTGGCCGGAGTTTGCGGTGTGGCGCTGGTGGACCGCTTAAGTAAGATATTCTTTTCCCGCCTGCTGGACCTTAACGAGTCCATCTCCATCATCAAGAACGTCTTTCATTTTACCCTCGTGCATAACACCGGCATCGCCTTCGGCCTGTTCAAGGACCAGGGCTGGGTGTTTGTCATCATTCCCTTGATATTGACCGCGCTGCTGGTTTACAATATCTACTATTACCGCCACAGCGAATCCCTGACGCGCATCTACATCACCGCGTTCGCTCTTATCCTGGGCGGGGCCATCGGCAACTTGATCGACCGCATCGCCTTCGGCTATGTGATCGATTTTATCGACCTGCGCGTCTGGCCGGTGTTCAACATCGCCGACAGTGCCATCACCATCGGAGCGGCGGTCATCCTGTTCAAATGCATCCCATCCTCTTCAAAATAGGTCCTTTGACCGTTTACAGCTACGGCGTCATGCTGGCCCTGGCCGTTGTGGTCTGTTCCTGGCTCATGGGCCGCGACGCGGCCAAGGCGGGGCTGGGCCGGGACACGGCTTATGATTTTGTGTTCTGGGTCATTTTGTGGGGGATCATCGGCGCGCGTATCTTTTACATCATGGTAGCCTGGGACTATTTTTCCGGCCACCTTTTGGAAATGGCCATGATCAATAAAGGCGGGTTGGCCTGGCAAGGCGGGTTGGCCGGCGGCACGGCGGCAGGCGTATGGTTCTGCCGCAGCCGCAAGCTGTCTGTGCGCATGTTCATGGACTTATGCGCGCCCTACATCGCCCTGGGCCAGAGCATCGGCCGCATCGGGTGTTTCTTCAACGGCTGCTGTTATGGCAAGCCGTGGGCTTTCGGCATTTTCTTTCCCGTCCATGAAGCCCGGCTATATCCGACCCAGTTGTATGAAACCGCCGGCTTATTCGCCATTTTCCTTTTACTTAAAGCCGCCCAGCGCAAGCCGCATCACCCGGGCATGGTCTTTGTTTTGTACCTGTGGCTGGCGGCCATCGAGCGTTTTGTGGTGGAATTCTACCGCGACGACCACGACCTTTTGTGGCTGGGTTTGAGTTTGGCCCAGTATGTTTCGCTGGCGATTTTCATCGCCGGCATTGTTGTTTTCCTAAGGCTTAAGAAATGACCCGCGCATTCACGGTAGAAGAAGGCCATGCCGGCCTGCGTTTGGACATATACCTCACCCAGGTCGTTGAAGACATTCCTTCCCGCAGTTTTGTCAAAAAGCTCATCGATGACGGCCGCGTCACGGTCAACGGCAAGACCACCAAGGTCAATTACAAGATGGTCGAAGGCGACAAGGTAAAGGCCGAGGTCAATCCTGCCGAATGGGCCAGGCACGACATCGAAGGCCAGGACATTCCGCTGGACATCTTTTACGAAGACGACGACATTGCCATCATCAATAAGCCCATCGGCATCACCGTGCACCCGGCCGCCGGCAACAAATCCGGCACCCTGGTCAACGCCCTGGTGCATCATTTCGAACAGCTTTCCGATGTGAACGGCGACGTGCGCCCGGGCATTGTGCACCGCCTGGACCGCGACACCTCCGGCCTTTTGGTCATTGCCAAGACCAATGTGGCCCATGCCCGTTTAGGCCGTCAGTTCGAGAAACACACGGTAATGAAACGCTATGTCGCGCTGGTGCAGGGGAAGGTGCAGTTCGACCAGGGCATGGTGGATGTCAACCTCAAGCGTCACGTCAAATACCACGACCAGCGCCAGGTAGACAAGGAAAGCGGCGAGCGAAGCAAAGAAGCGGTGACCTTATACGAGGTGCTCAAGCGCAACCCAAACAAAACCACGTTAGTGGCCCTTTATCCCCAAACCGGCCGTACCCATCAATTGCGCGTCCATATGGCGCATTTGGGCCACCCAATTTTAGGGGATGACAAATACGGCCGCAAAGAAAGCTTCCCGCGCCTAGCCCTGCATGCCCAGAGTATTGGTTTCATCCATCCTACGACAAAGCAATACGTCGAATTTTCCTGCCCTATTCCCAAAGAGTTCCTTGCTCCTGTTCCTTGACTTTTCTTTAAGGGAAAGGTAACATTCTTTAAATGAATCTAAAGTTAATACTAAAAGCCTTCACTGAACTTGTTCAGCGAAGGTTTTTTATTTAGGAGTAATTATGGGTGAGATAAAAGAAATTACTGAGAAAATTAAGAAATTCAGGGATGAACGAGACTGGAGGCAGTTTCATAATCATAAAGACATGGCCCTATCTTTAATGTTGGAAGCTGCTGAAGTGCTTGAACATTTTCAGTGGAAATCAATACAAGAAGTCGATCAGCATGCTCAGGAATGTAGAACTGAAATTGCGGATGAATTAGCTGATGTAGCAATGTATTTGTTTGAGCTTTCAGATAATTTAGGAATAAGCCTTCCCCAAGCAATTGCTTTAAAGATGGACAAAAATTCTAAGAAGTATCCCGTTGAGAAATCACGAGGCAAACACACTAAATATAATAAATTATGAGATTGTTTGAAGGAACCATCAAAGATTTTAGCGAACATATTCATCAAAATAGAATAGCGGATGTTCTTAAATCTAGTTATCAGATTCAATGCGGAAAAAATCCCTCCGATTCCGAATATAGGTCTTGGCAGCAATCGCTGGTTATTCTCAACAACTCTTTTCATCACTCACTCTTAGTTAGTAACTGGTTAATCATTGAATATCAATTACCTTTTTCTAGTAGGAGAATTGATGTTCTTATTTTTGGTAAGAGTGTTCATAAAGAGGATACCGTTGTTTTAATGGAACTGAAACAATGGTCGAACGATAGCGTCGAAGATTGTGAAGTAGAGGGTAACGTTTTGGTGGATTATGGGAAATTTAGAGAAGAACGGCCACATCCATCACTACAGGTTGAAGGTTATCATTTTGATTTGATGGATTTTCTAAAAATTTTTGATGATCGGGATAAACCATCTTTGAATTCTTGTGTTTATTGTCACAATTATTCAAAATTTGCTGGCAAAAGAGTTCTTTTTTTGAATAAATTTAATAAACAAATGAGAACGTTTCCAATTTTTGCTAAAGAGGATGCGGTTGATCTTGGTAATTACTTAAAAGAAAAACTTTTAAATAGCAATGGATTTGAAGTTTATAACCGTTTTATCAACAGCGATGTAAAACCATCAAAGAGGTTATTGGATCACACCTCAGAAATGCTTAATAAGCAGCAAATTTTTACTTTAATAGATAATCAAATAGCTGCTTATAACGGTATTATGCATAAAGTTAAGCAGCAGTTAAGAACACAAAAGAAATCAATTGTTATTGTTAAGGGAGGGCCAGGAACTGGCAAATCAGTTATTGCTTTAGAAGTTATGGCAGAGCTCATGCGTCAAGGCAAAGTTGTTTATCATGCAACCGGTTCATCAGCATTTACAAATACTTTGCGAAAAATAGTAGGTAGGAGGGCAAACGGGTTATTTAAATTTTTTTTTAGTTTTACCAAAGCTGCACCTAATTCTATTGACGTGTTGATTTGCGATGAAGCGCATAGAATAAGAGCTAATTCCAATGATTATGGAGTTCCGTTTTCTTTACGATCAAAAAATCCTCAAATAGAAGATTTAATTAAACCCGCAAAGTTAACCATATTTTTTATCGATGAACATCAAGTTGTAAGACCAAAAGAGATTGGAAGCGTTGATTTAATAAAGAAATATGCAGTAGACTCAGAGATTGCAAAGGAAGATATATTGGAATATGAGCTAAAAACTCAATTTAGATGCTCCGGTTCTGATGCCTATTTACAATGGCTAGATGATGTTCTGGCAATAAGAGAGACCGAAATAAAAGAATTTGATTATAAAATGTCTTTCCATATATGCGAATCTCCCGCTGAATTAAGGAGAATGATTGATCAAAAGAATAATGATAAACCGAATTCGGCTAGAATTACTGCTGGTTTCTGTTGGCCCTGGAGTGCCCCGCGATCAGACGGCTCTTTAGTTAATGATGTTAAGATTGGTAATTTTGAGATGCCATGGGAACCAAAGAATAAATTTTGGCAATGGGCAACCTACGCATCTGGAATGAATCAGGTTGGAACGGTGTATACGGCCCAAGGTTTTGAATTTGACTATATCGGAGTTATCTTTGGAAATGATTTAGTCTATGACCCAAGCCTGAAAGAATGGAGAAGCGTTAGTGAAAATTCCTGTGATAGTCAACTAATACGAAATAATGAACGTTTAGTAAAACATCTGAAGAATGTTTATAGAGTTTTATTATCCAGGGCGCATAAGGGTGTTTTTATATATTTTATGGATAAAAGCACAGAGGTATATTTTAAGAAACGTTTAGGGATTCAACAAGGTATTGCTGAAAAGCCGCTTTATGTCGATGAATTCCTCAATAATTTAACTTTAGTTGAAAATGTCCCCGAATCTCAGAAATATATTGATTATATTCCAGTCTTCTCATTAAAAGCGATCGCTTCGGGATTTGGTGAGTCGGGAAAGGTTGAAGTATTAGGATGGAAGAAAATAGATTTTCATATAAAAGGAGCTAAGGATTATTTTGTTGCTCAAGTTAAGGGTAAATCGATGGAGCCTACAATAAAGGATGGAGATTACTGTCTATTTAGAAAAGAAAGAGGAGGCTCCAGGAACGGCTTGGTAGTCCTTGTTGAATCTAAGAAAGTTAAGGATCCAGAAACTGAACACTCATTTACAATTAAACGTTATCTTAGTGAGAAAGACTTCTTTTCTGATGGAACGTGGCGGCATAAAAAGATTACTTTAGACCCCGACAACAAAGAATTTAGCCCTATCATACTCGAAAATGTAGACCCAAATGATTTCAAAATTATTGCAGAATTTATAAGAGTTTTATGAGGCGAGAATATTATTCAGATTCAATAGCTAATTTTCTAAAAACTTCTCTCGATGAGATTTTAGGTAAGATTGTTTCGGGAAGTGATTTTGCCGTAGAACAAACACAGCGTAATGCCTGGTTAGAGCAGATTCGCATTCTCCACAAAGCCCTAGAAATTTACCACAAGGGTAAAATATATTTTGAATACTCGATTCCTCGCATGGGGCAGCGTATTGATGTAGTGCTAATTATTGATGCTGTTATTTTTGTTCTTGAATTCAAAATTGGTGAAAAGATTTTTCCAGCGCATGCTGTAGATCAAGTCTTAGATTATGCTTTAGATTTAAAAAATTTCCACGAGACAAGCCATAGGCAATACGTTGCCCCTATTCTAATTTCTACTCAAGCCGAAAATCCTAATCCTATAATTGCTTTGACCCCACAAAATGACAAGTTATTTATTCCCATAAAATCTAACGAAGAAATATTTAGTGAAGTACTTAAGAATGTTTTGCATTTTACCAAGGGAGAGGCAATAGATCATTTATTATGGGAAGAAGGAAGATATTCACCTACTCCTACGATTGTCGAAGCAGCAAAAGCGCTTTATAGTGGGCATTCTGTCAAAGATATTTCTCGACACGCAGATGATGATGCCGTTAACCTTAGCAAAACATCACAGGAAATTACTCGCATTATTCGTATTTCAAAAGAAAAAAGACAGAAAGCTATTTGTTTTGTGACAGGAGTTCCGGGAGCAGGAAAGACGTTGGTTGGTTTGGATATTGCTACAACGCATTGTAATGAAAAGAGCGACCTTTACAGTGTTTTTCTCTCAGGTAATGGTCCTTTGGTGGCTGTTTTACGGGAAGCTTTAGTGAGGGACAAAGTCCGGCAGGATAAAGAACGAGGGAAAAAGACCAGAAAAGGGGAAGCTTTTTCTAGAGTCAAAATGTTTATTCAAAATGTCCATAATTTTCGCGATGAATGTCTTGTTGATCTTTTAAAACCTCCTATTGAGCATGTTGCTCTGTTTGACGAAGCTCAACGCGCTTGGGATCGGGAACAAACATCCAATTTTATGAAACGTAAGAAGAATAAACCTGGGTTTATTCAATCCGAACCCGAGTTCCTAATTTCTTGTCTTGATCGTCATCCAGATTGGGCTGTTATTGTATGTCTTGTGGGTGGAGGACAGGAAATCAATACGGGTGAGGCGGGAATTAGTGAATGGATAGAATCATTGAATCGAACATTTCCGCATTGGAAAATCTATATCTCTAATCGACTTGTGGATAGTGAATATAGAGCGACGGAAGTTTTAAAAACTCTTCAGGCTCATCCTGAAACTATTACTTATGATGAAAGATTGCATCTTGCCGTTTCTTTGCGTTCATTTCGTGCAGAACATACGTCTTTGCTTGTTAAGCAATTACTCGACCTGGATCTTGATAAGGCCAGAGAAATTCAAAAGAGTTTACAGAAGAAATATCCAATTGTCATCACTCGCAATTTAGAGAAAGCGAAACAATGGTTAAAAGATCAAGCAAGAGGATCTGAGCGGTATGGTCTCATTGTTTCTTCACAGGCCGAAAGACTTAAGCCCCATGCTATTGATGTAAAATCTCCGATGAATCCCATTCATTGGTTCTTGGAAGGGAAAGAAGACGTCAGATCTTCGTATTATCTTGAAGATGTAGCTACTGAGTTTCATATCCAAGGATTGGAGCTTGATTGGGCGTGCGTCACCTGGGATGCGGATTTTAGATATTCAAATAAAGGATGGGAATATCATTCCTTTCGTGGCAGTAAATGGATTCGTATTAATAAAATTGAAAGAAAAAATTATCTTAAGAATGCTTATCGTGTTTTATTAACACGAGCAAGGCAGGGCATGGTAATTGTGGTGCCTAAGGGTGATATATCTGATCCAACACGAAATATGAACTTTTACGATCCAACATTCGAATATTTAAAACAAATTGGATTTATTGTTTTATAAAGTTATGGAAAAGGTTGAAATTAAGATCGGTGACATTACCAAGGAAAAAGTGGACGCCATCGTCAACGCTGCTAACGCCACGCTTCTAGGTGGGGGTGGGGTGGATGGGGCTATTCATCGCGCCGCGGGGCCAAAACTGCTGGAAGAATGTCGCACATTAGGCGGCTGCCTAACAGGGCAAGCTAAGATCACCAAGGGCTACAATTTGCCGGTCAAGTTTGTCATTCACACTGTAGGTCCGGTCTGGCATGGCGGCACTAAAGACGAAGACCAACTGCTCGCCGACTGTTATCGCAACTCTCTGGAGCTTGCCGCGAAGCATAACGTCAAAACCATTACTTTTCCTGCTATAAGCACCGGAGTTTACAGGTTTCCTCTTGAGCGAGCAGCGCAAATTGCTCTGCAAACCGTCCGGGAATCTTTAACCAGCTATCCCCAGATCGAAAAGGTCATCTTCGTGTGTTTCAACGAAGTTGCTTACCAGACCTATATGGCGAATTTTACTCGTTCTCTTTCCTGACATCCAGAGCGATCACATCTTCCCCGCGTATCTTTAAGCGCACGGTGATCGGCGCGCAGCAGACCTCGCAATCCACCACAAACTCCTGGATCGATCCGCCGCTTACGTCCACCGGAAGCTCATTGGTCTGGCCGCAATAAGGGCAAAGAAACTGTTCGTTTTGTTCCAGGCTCATATATAATTAGTTTACCATGAAAATTTTTGTAAAAGCGCATCCTAAATCCAAAAAGGTCCAGGTGCTGCAAAAAGACGCTGACCATTACGAGGTCTGGGTGAGGGAAGCACCGGACAAAGGAAAAGCCAACCAGGCGATCATTGAAGCGCTAAGCGACCACTTGGACGTGCCGCGCTCGCGGCTTTCGATTAGTTCGGGTCATTCTTCACGGAATAAGGTTATATTGATAAATAATCAATAAATAACTTGACAATTTATTAATCCGTGCTATCTTGTCCTTAAACCGAAAGGAGAGGTTATGGGGCAAGAAACCATCGATGTGAAGATCATCAAACTCCACCGGCTCCCGGACAGCAACCGGGTGAAGGCGTTCGTGGACCTGGGGGTCAATGACGCGCTCCTTATTAAGGGAGTACGGGTGGTCAACGGCAAGGAAGGGCTGTTCGTGTCCATGCCGTCCGAGCAGGGCAAGGATGACAAGTGGTACGAGCGCGTACGGTGCCTCAACAAAGAGGTCAAGAGCATGATCACCCAGAAGGTGCTCGACGCCTACCAGGACCACGAGAATTTCTGATCTAAAGAATTCGAAAGCGCCCATGGGTCCCGGCAGAAGCGCTTAGAAAGCCAGCCGGCGGCCGATAAGCCAGGGGGCTGCCGCGATCCGCGCCGCAAAACATTCGCCGGGCGCTTCGAATTCCTTGATTTACCGTCTAAATTAGGGTACCATACCGTCATGTTTTTCAACAATCCCCCGGATAAGAAGCACATCAAGATCCTGGTCATTGACGACAGCGAAGTGGATATGAAGGTCGCCTGCGCGGCCATCGAGCGCGGCGGTTACAGCACACTCAAGGCCTTCGACGGCAAAACCGGCCTGTCCATGATCAAAGAACACCTGCCGGATTTGATCATCCTCGATTACAACCTTCCCGACCATAAAGGGCCCGATATTTGCAAGACCCTTAAGACCGACGCCGTAACCGGCCGCATCCCTGTGTTGTTCCTGACCAGCATGGATTCTCCCGGGAGTATCATTGACTGTTACGAGCAGGGCGGGGAAAACTATTTGGCCAAGCCCATCGATTCGAAGTTCCTCCTCAAACAGATCGACGAAGCCCTCAAGGACAAGACATAGGACGATTATGCTCGATCTGAAGTTCATCCGTGATAATGCCGCTCAAGTCAAGGCGGGCTTAAAAGCCAAGCGCGTCACTGTTGACTTGGACCAGATTTTGGAATTAGACCAAAAGCGCCGCCAGCTGACCGTCGAGCTCGACGGCCTCAAAGCCCAAAAGAACACGGCCAACGATGAGATCAGCGCTTTATTGAAGCAAAAGCAGGACCCCAAAGCCAAGATCGCCTCCATGAAGAGCATTGCCGCCAAGATCGACGGGCTGGAGCCGGGCCTGAAGGATGTTGAGGGCAAGATCTACAGTGTACTTATCGGCGTGCCTAATATTCCGCATTCATCCGTTCCCGTAGGTGGTCTGGAGGCCAATAAAGAGGTAGCGCGTTGGGGCCAACAGCCCAGGTTCGATTTTAAACCCAAAACACATATTGAAATTGCCGAGGCCCTGGACATTATTGATTTCAAGCGGGGCACAAAGCTTAGCGGCTCGAATTTCATTTTGTATAAAGACCAGGGCGCGCGCCTGGAGCGGGCTTTGATCAATTTTATGCTGGACCTGCATACCGGAAAGCACGGCTACCGCGAGATGTTCCCGCCGGTTTTGGTCAACGCGGCTTCCATGACCGGCACGGGCCAACTGCCCAAGATGAAAGAGGACATGTACCATCTGGCCGCCGATGATCTGTACCTCATCCCCACGGCGGAAGTGCCTGTGACCAATATCCACCGCGACGAAACCTTATCGGAAGAGGAATTGCCTTTGTATTACACCGCGTACACGGCCTGTTTCCGCCGGGAAGCCGGCTCTTATGGCAAGGACACCCGCGGCCTTGTGCGCGTGCACCAGTTCGATAAAGTGGAACTGGTCAAGTTTGTCCGGCCGGAAACTTCCTACGACGAGTTGGAAACCCTGGTCGCCAATGCCCGCAAGGTTTTTGAATTGTTAGGGATTCCTTACCGGGTTCTGCTGTTAGCCAGCGGCGATCTAAGCTTCGCGGCGGCCAAGTGTTACGATATCGAAGTTTACGCCGTCGGTTTGGATAAATGGCTGGAGGCATCCAGCTGTTCGAATTTCGAGGATTTCCAGGCCCGCCGCGCCAACATTTCCTACAAGGGCAAGGATGGCAAGAAGAAGGGGTTTGTGCATACCCTCAATGGTTCCGGCGTGGCTTTACCCCGGACCATGGCCGCCATCCTGGAAAATTACCAAACACCGGAAGGGGAGGTTGTCATTCCGGAAGTGCTTCGTCCGTATATGGGCGGCGCGTCCCGCATCACCCGCTACAAGGGAGCCGTATGAAACAAGGCGTCCTGGCGCTTTTAAAAGTCGTTGTTTTCCTGTTCCTTCTTCCGCTGGTCATTGCCGCCGTCGGCGCCTTCCAGTTCCAGATATTGGCCATGCCCGCCCGCAAAGAGGAGTGGTTTTTGTGGGGAGTGGTGGTTTTTCTCCTGATCTATTTGTTCTTTTATAATTTCAAAGAGGTGCAGGTCTTTGGGCAGGGGATCGTCTCCGGCATTGCTAAGCCGCTGGGCCCCTGGGCGCAGCATGCCGGAATGGTCATTCCGGTCTACACGTTATTATTGCTTGGTCTTTATTTGCTCGTCGGTCTTTTTGGCTTCAAGGGCCGGTCCGAAGAATACCTGCTGCTTTTGCTGGGTTTCAGTATCGCCATGCACATTGTCCTGACGGCCCATCAGTTATACGAAGCCGACAACCAACCCATCAAAGCGCACTACTTTCTTGTGTTCAGCCTGGTCCTGGTCGCCAGTTTGTTCGTTATTTCCCTTCTGTTGGGCATCAGCATCCGGGAGTTCTCCTTCGTCGAGTTCCTAAAGAGTTTTTCCCACCGCGCCGGCTCCCATTACAGCGCCATCTACAAGCTCCTTTTTGTAAGTCCCCAATAGCGGTACTCCGCAAATGTAGTATAATCTTTTCTTGGAGAGGTGGCAGAGTGGTCGAATGCGGCGGTCTTGAAAACCGTTGACCCGCGAGGGTCCGTGAGTTCGAATCTCACCCTCTCCGCCATTTTCTAAAAAAACCTGTTCGGGTGGGTTTTTTTAATGTTATACTTTATCCATGAACCCGTTTTTTCGCGACAAGCGGGCCCAAAGTACCATTGAGATGGCGCTGGTTGTTGTGCTCGTGATCCTGGGGGTCATTGTCACCGGCCCCTATGTTTTGCGTTCCATCAACGCCCATTTCAAGCTCTGGGACGACTCCGTCCAGGATTCCTTCGACGACCACCTGATCCAAGCCACCAAAGAACAGATCAATATCATTTTGCCGCCTTGCTCCTGCCACTGGGTGGCGGGAAGCTGCGGCGCGCAGGGATGCAACAAAACCGAGCGCGTCTATGCCAAGGCCTGTACCCCGTCAGGGTGCGACCTGGGCTATAGCTGCCAGGTGGAAGATTCCTGCTGCAGCAGCCCTGTGCGGACTAATACTTGTTGGCGAAGCCCCAGCAGCGCGCCTCATCCCGCGACCGGGACCATCCCGGCGGGTTTTCATGCCTGCGGGAGCGGGGCCCTGTTGACCAATGTCAAGGACCGGGTGTTCCAGTATGTCTGCGGTACCGGCGGCAACCAGCAGGTCTGCCAGCAGGATACAACCACCGCGGACGGCGACCGGGATTGCACCCCCAGGTGCCGGACGGAAGAGCTTCCGGTGGGCGCGATACTTTGTCCTGGGGACGGGACCACGCTGACGGACGATATGAGCATCACTTATGTCAGCGACTGCAGCGGCGCGGATGGCACGCAGTGCCGGGGTGTGGTATGCATCCTGACGCCGGCCCAGGATTTTACAGTGGCCGCGGTCATCGCCAACAGCACCAACAACCAGAGCTTTTCGATGTGCTGCGCGGCGGGTTACGCGTATGTTTCATCTGCTTTGTCGGGAAGCGGCAGCCCGGGAGGCGCGGCCACCTTGACGCTGACCTGTAAGAACCCCTCCTGTCCTTAACAGCCCCAAAATGAGCGAAGAATCCTTAAGTGTTTCAGAGTTGAATAATTTCATCCGCGATGTGCTGGCCAGCGGCTTTCCCCAGCCGGTTTGGGTTTGCGGCGAGATCCAGGGTTATGAGCGCGGCAAGGACAAGAAGCACGTTTTCTTCGAGCTGTGCGAAAAAGACCCTGTTTCCCAGGAGATCATCGCCCGCGCCGGGCTGGTGATCTTCGCCGGCGCCCGTCCCAAGATCGAGAACATCCTCAAAAGGGCGGAGAACGCCTTTGCCCTCAAAGATGACATCGAGGTCAGGTTCCTCTGCAAGGTGGATTTTTATCCCGGCCACGGCCAGGTGCGTTTGATCGTTGAAAGCATTGACCCGGTCTATACGCTGGGCAAGATCTCCCAGGACCGCCAGCGGTTGATCGCTTTGCTGCAAAAGAACGGGACGCTGGAGCGCAATAAACGCCTTGCTCTGGCGCGGGTGCCTTTGAGCGTCGGTTTGATCACCTCTTATGATTCGGCCGCCTACCATGATTTTATCGACGAAATTAAACGCAGCGGTTTCGGGTTCCGCATTTTTGTGGTCAATGCCATCATGCAGGGAAAGAACGCCTCTGATTCCGTGATCAAGGGTTTAAAGATGCTCAACGGCATGGAGGGACTGGATGCCATTGTCATTACCCGCGGGGGAGGTTCCATCGCGGAGTTAAGTTGTTTCGACAGCCAGCCCATTGCCGAGGCCATTGCCCAAAGCCGCCTGCCGGTGTTAAGCGGCATCGGCCACGAGATCAATACAACCGTGACCGACCTGGCCGCGCATACCTTTGCCAAAACACCCACCGCCGTCGCCCAGTTCCTGGTGGGGCGGGTGGATGAGTTTGTCACGCATGTTAATGAAAAGTCCGAAGACCTCCTGCGCCTGACCAAAACCTATATCGACGGGCGGCGGGCGCATTTGAAAGACGCCGTGGCCGCGCTCAAAGGCATTCCCTTGTCCGTGCTCAAAGGCGCCCGGCAAAAGATGGGGCAGTACCGCGATGATTTAAAGAAAACAATTTATTTGCGCCTGCAAAATTCAAGGACTAAAATGAATAATCACCAGAAGCTGGTGGAGATGGCCGACCCCAGGAACACGCTCAAGCGCGGGTTCTCCATAACCCGGGGTGAGGATGGCAAGGCCATCCGTTCCGTCAAGGATGCGCGCCGGACCAAGACCCTGGTGACCACGCTGGCCGACGGCCGTGTCAACAGCGATGTGCGCGGGATAGTCAAGGAATAGCATGCCCTCGGAAGAGAAATACCGCGAAGCGGTCGAAAAATTGGATGGCATCATCGCCCGCATCGAGAACGAAGACATCGACGTGGATGAGCTGGCCCTGCGCGTCAAGGAAGCGGTGAATTTGATCAAGGTATGCAAGGCAAAGATCGACAAGGCCGAACTGCAGGTCAAGCAGGTGGTCGAGGACTTTGCCAAAGAGAGCAAGGAGAGCGGACAGTGATGACAGTGTACGCGGCGCTGGTTTTTTTGGTGGTTTTCCTGGTCGCTTTGAACGCCCGCAACCTGTGGTCCGTGCACAGCGCCCGCCGCCGCGGAAAACTGCCCCCCAGGGGCAAAGGCACCATGTACGATGTGCGCCATTTGCTGATGGAAGGCGAAAAGGACCTGGCCATACAGCTTTACTGTGAGATCTTTCACATCACCCCCAACAAAGCCAAAAAAGACATCGCAGAATTAGAACGCAGTTTGAAAGTTTAGTCCCCGCCTATGTCCGACTGTATATTCTGTAAAGACCTTCCCAAAGTTTTTGAGAATGAGCTGGCCTATGCGGTGTATGACATCAAACCCATCAGCAAAGGCCATATGATCTTTATCCCCAAACGCCACCATACGACCGTGTTCGACTCCACCCGCGAGGAGATCGCGGCGATGTTCACCCTGATCAACAAGGCCAAAGGCATCATCCAGAAGGAATATAATCCCGAAGGGTATAATATCCAGGCCAATTGCGGCCCCGTGGCCGGGCAGATCGTCATGCACGCCCACTTTCATTTGATCCCGAGGTATTACAAGTAATGAAAAAATTCAAATGGCAGGACGCCGGCCGATACGAAGAGATCAAATACCATAAGATGGAGGGCATTGCCAAGATCACCATCAACCGTCCGAGCCGCCGCAATGCCTTCACACCAATGACCGTCAAAGAAATGATGCACGCGCTCAACGACGCGCGCGATGATGACAAAATAGGCGTGGTCATCCTCACCGGTGAGGGCAAAGAAGCGTTTTGTTCCGGCGGGGACCAGAAGATCCGCGGGGACGCGGGATACAGGGACAAGGACGGCACCAACCGGCTCAATGTGCTGGACCTCCAGCGCCAGATCCGCAGCTGCCCCAAACCGGTCATCGCCATGGTGGCCGGCTACGCGATGGGCGGCGGGCAGATCCTGCAAATGGTCTGCGACCTGACCGTTGCCGCGGACAATGCGGTGTTCGGCCAGACCGGACCTAAGGTCGGTTCCTTCGATGGAGGGTACGGTTCCAGCTACATGGCGCGCATTGTGGGCCAGAAGAAAGCCCGTGAGATCTGGTTCCTTTGCCGCCAGTACAACGCGAAGCAGGCCCTGGCTATGGGCCTGGTCAATACCGTGGTGCCGTACAGCCGCCTGGAGGAAGAGACGGTGAAATGGTGCCGTGAGATATTGCAGCATTCACCACTGGCCATCCGCTGCCTGAAATCCGCGCTCAACGCCGACTGCGACGGGCAGGCCGGCCTGCAGGAGCTCGCCGGAAATGCCACGCTCTTGTTTTACATGACGCAGGAAGGCCAGGAAGGCCGCAACGCGTTCCAGCAAAAGCGCAAACCCGATTTCTCCAAATTTCCCAAAAGACCATGAGAAGGTACCGTCTACCTTTGGGCGAGAAGGTACCTGCTACCTTTTATGACTAATCCTTGGGTTCTAGCGATTCGGCCTAAAACATTGCCGGCTGCCATCGCTCCGGTGGCCATCGGCACGTCCATGGCTTTCGGCGACGGCACCGTGCATTGGCCCTCGGCCGCGGCCTGCGTTTTTGGGGCCCTGATGATCCAGGTCGCCACCAATTTGGTCAATGATTACTGCGATTTTAAAAAGGGCGCGGACACCCAGGACCGGGTGGGCCCAGTGCGGGTGACCCAGGCGGGCTTGATCAAGCCCGGCGCTGTCCTGGCCGCGGCCATCATCGCCTTCGCGTTGGCGGCTCTGGCCAGTACTTATCTGATCTTACGCGCAGGCATGGCCATCTTGGTCATTGCCGTTGCTTCGATCCTTTCGGGTATTTTTTACACCGCCGGCAAACGGTCTTTGGGCTATATGGGCCTGGGGGAGTTGTTCGTTTTTATTTTCTTCGGACCCGTCGCTGTTGGGGGCACGTATTTTGTCCAGGCCCTTGATCTTAACTGGGCGGTGATCGCCGCCGGTCTTGGGCCGGGGTTTTTATCCACAGCCGTCCTGGCCGTCAATAATTTGCGGGACTTAGACGGTGATCGGCGCGCGGGCAAGATGACCATGGCCGTGCGCTTGGGCCGCGATTTTGCCTGCGGTGAATACCTCTTCTGTATTTTGGGCGCGGCCCTGACGCCGTTTGCCGTTTATCTCATCAGCTCCGACCACCAGGGCATTGCCGTTGCCGCCATTACCGGATTTTTCGCTATTCCTTTGGTGCGCGCGGTCTGCACAACAGAAGGCCAGGCGCTCAACGGCGTTCTGGCCAGGACCGGTTACTTGCTTTTGGTCTACAGCGTACTTTTTTCCGCAGGGTGGATCTTGTGCAGCCGCTGACCATCGCCAAATCCACCATCATTCCATTTTCTTTACCGCTCATCCAGCCGTTTAGTTTTGGCGGCAATACCATCACCGAACGTACCGGCTTTTATTTGGAAGCAACCACCGCCGACGGTTTGACGGCCAAGGGCGAGGCCTCGCCCTTGCCGGGGATTAGTAAGGAATTGCCCAAAAAAGCCCAGCATGACCTCGAAGAGTTCCTGCCGTTCTTGTCCCAATGGCAGGTCCCTACAGACAGGGAGGAACTCATCGCCCAGGTCAAAAAGCACAAGCAACTGGCCGCCTGCTGTCCGTCGGCGCGCTTTTGCATTGAATCTCTGCTGTTCTCACTCGCCGCCCAAGCCAAACACAAGGACCTGGGCGCGTTCCTGGGCGCTTTTTTAGACGACGTTCCCAGCGCCGCCTTGCTGCAGGGCACCCACCAGCAGGTCATCGCCCAGGCCAGGGAAATGAAAGAGCAGGGCAAAACCATTTTCAAATTGAAGGTGGGCGACCGCAACATCCCTTTGGATGTCAAGAAAGTGCAGGACCTGCGCGCGGTCATCGGCAAGGATGCCCTGATCCGCCTCGATGCCAACCGGGTCTGGAGCTACAATGAAGCGGTGCTGTTCGTGCAATTTGCCGGGCGCGGACAGATCGAATTTATCGAGGAGCCGGTCAGTGACCTAAAACAGCTGGATGAATTCTACCAAGCTAGCCATCTGCCCATTGCTTTGGATGAAACTTTATCCTCTGATCCCGGTTTTGCCACGCATGAAGGGGTCAAGGTGTATGTACTCAAGCCCATGGTCTTAGGCGGTGTGGTCGCGGCTTTGGACTGGATCGACAAAGGCCGGCGCCAGGGAAGACGGACGATCATTTCTTCGGCTTTTGAATCGCCGGTGGGTTTGAGCGTGCTCAAAGCCCTGGCCTGTTTGACGGAAGAGCCCTCCGGCCTGGGCACGGAAGCCTGGTTTAAGAAATGAACAATAACCCTGCCATCATTTGGGGAACGCGGCGCATCACCTGGGGGCAATTGGAACAATATTGCGCCTCGGTCATAGGCCAGTTAAAGGGCTTGGGGCTCAAACCCGGTGACCGGGTGGCCATTTGCGCGCCGACCGGTCCGGAATACATCATCGTATTGTTCGGGTTGTGGCGCATGAAGGTCGTGGTTTGCCCGGTAAACCCGCGCTGGCCTTCCCAGGCCGTTTCCGCTTACCTCTCCCGCATCGGCGCCTCTTTGTTTTTAACTACCGTCCAGCTCAAAAAAAACCTGCCCACCGTCACGCTGCGCACGCTCAATTTAAATGAAGTGGTCTGCTTCGATGCCCGCCGTGATTCTCCTGAAGGGGGCAGTTCCTGGCAGCCGGACCCGCAACAGGAAGCAACGGTAATCGCCACATCCGGTTCCAGCGCCGAGCCCAAGGCCGCGGTGCATACCTGGGCCAATCATTATTACAATGCTTTGGGTTCCAATGAACTCATCGCGCTGACCTCGGCGGACCGCTGGCTTTTATCCCTGCCGCTGTACCATGTTTCCGGCATAGCCATTGTGGTGCGCTGCTTTTTGGCCGGCGCTGCCATTGTACTTTTGGGCGAAGAGGAATTGGGTGAAGCCATTACCAAACGCCAGGCCACCCATGTATCTTTGGTCACGACCCAGCTGTACCGTTTACTGCAAACTCCGTCGGGCACAGCCGCTTTAAAGTCATTAAAATACATTTTGCTCGGCGGCAGCGTCATCCCGCCGGCGCTCATTGAAAAATCTCTGGCGAACAGCCTTCCGGTTTATGTTAGTTACGGCCTGACGGAAATGGCGTCCCAGGTGGCCACAGGCA